>Ga0189287_100020_pt1 | contig 286723 bp, 255 predicted proteins | sample UW86minimetaG_FD_130319 | JGI IMG/M metagenome (GOLD analysis project Ga0189287, IMG submission 130319) | Marine microbial communities from the Costa Rica Dome - UW86 mini metaG | ecosystem: Environmental > Aquatic > Marine > Oceanic > Photic zone | place: Costa Rica: the Eastern Pacific... | reverse complement strand
TGGACTATGGCGAACTGCGCCTGTTCCCGGGCAACTACGACGAATACATGACCGCCGCCACCCAGGCTCGCGAGCGTATGCTGTCGGACAACGCCAAGAAAAAGGCGCAGATTGCCGAACTACAGCAGTTTGTCAGCCGCTTTTCGGCCAACGCCTCCAAGGCCAAGCAGGCTACCTCCCGTGCCCGCCAGATCGACAAGATCCAGCTGGAAGAGGTGAAGCCCTCAAGTCGGGTGAGCCCGTTTATCCGTTTTGAACAGGGCAAGAAACTTCACCGCCAGGCGGTGACTCTCAAGAACATGACCAAGGGCTTTGATGATAAGCCCCTGTTCAAGAATCTGAACCTGCAGGTCGAAGCCGGTGAGCGAATCGCCATCATTGGTCCCAACGGCATCGGCAAAACCACGCTTCTGCAATGTATGTCAGGGGCCTTTACGCCCGACAGTGGCGAGGTGAAGTGGACCGACAGTGCGGAAGTGGGCTACTTCGCCCAGGACCACACGGCGGACTTTGCCGAGGATGAAACCCTGACCGACTGGATGGCCCAGTGGACCAAGGGCGGCGAGCAGCTGGTGCGCGGTACTTTGGGCCGCATGCTGTTCTCCGGTGACGATATCTGGAAATCGGTGCGGGTGATCTCGGGCGGCGAGCAGGGCAGGATGCTGTTCGGCAAGCTGATTCTGCAGAAGCCCAATGTGATGCTGATGGATGAGCCCACGAACCACCTGGATATGGAGTCCATCGAGGCATTGAACCTGGCGCTGGAGAACTATCCGGGTACACTGATTTTCGTCAGCCATGATCGGGAGTTTGTTTCTTCGCTTGCGACTCGAATTATTGAGCTTAAGGCTGATGGGGTGACTGACTTCAGCGGCTCCTATGATGATTACCTTCGTAGCCAGGGGTATTTGTGAGCCTCTGAGGCTCTTCTTAGGCCCAGGTTTCGGAGACTGGGCAGCCGGGGAGGGCTGTCCAAAACACGCTCCTTGCGGCACATCCATGTGACGCTTGGGCTCCGCCATCCCTGGCTCCGCACAGTTTTGGACAGCCCTCCCCGGCTGCCCGACCAGACTTTTGAGTGGGCTTCGTGAAAATGAGCGATCAGCATGGGTGAGACCGAAATAGTTACTGCAACCCGGAAATGGGTCGAGGACGTCGTCGTTGGCTACAACCTGTGTCCGTTCGCCAAACGCGAACTGGTCCGGAACAGGGTTCGTTTCGTTGTGTCGGAAGCTGAAACGGAAGACGAGCTGTTACAGGCCTTGCACTCGGAGCTTCAGCGTCTGGAAGATGAGCCGGAGATTGAAACCACGCTGTTGATCCATCCGGGCGTATTGCAGGATTTCGGGCCCTACAATGAATTCCTTGATGCGGCTGATGGTTTGCTGGCGTATCTGGATATGGAAGGCGTTTACCAAATCGCCAGTTTCCACCCGGATTACCAGTTTGCGGGCACCGAGCCCGATGCGGCGGAGAACTACACCAATCGGTCGCCATTTCCCATGCTGCACCTTTTGCGGGAAGCCAGTCTGGAAGCGGCGATTGACAGTTATCCTGATGTGGATGGGATCCCGCAGAGAAGCATTGAACTGATGAACGAGCTGGGCTCGGAGAAGATGCGGAGTATTCTGCGTTCCTGTCTTGATGAATCCACTCGCAAGGTCTGAACAGATGGGACTGCTTTTCGAACAGATTGACAGCCAGCCTTCGGTGATTGGTGAGATTACGCTTCGCAGACGCCGGATTCCGGCGATTGGCGACAGGGATATCTACGAGGTGAAGCTGGGCGAGGAATTCCTGATGTCCAGCATGTTCGTGGATGCCGAAGTGGCTCTCTCTGATATCGGGCTGGGCGAAACCGAGGGCGATGATCTTCGGGTGGTTGTTGGTGGCCTGGGCCTGGGTTACACCGCGGTGGCGGCGCTCAGGCACGAGCGTGTTGCCGAACTGCTGGTGGTTGAGTATCTGAAACCCGTTATCGGATGGCATCAGCAGGAGCTGGTGCCTCTTGGTAAAGATCTGAATGCCGATCCCCGGAACCGCTACGTTCATGGCAGTTTCTTCGACCTGGCAATTGCCGATCCGGCAGAGGGTGGTTTCGATCCGAAGAACCCCGGCAAGCCATTCGATGCCATTCTTCTGGATATCGACCATTCCCCCCGGGCGCTTCTGCACGATTCCAGTGCCAGCTTCTACACCGCTAACAACCTGAGGCTGATGGCCCGGCAACTGAAGCCCCGAGGGGTTTTTGCCATGTGGTCGAACGAGGGCGAGGATGACGAGTTCATGGCCGTTCTCAACGAGGTGTTCACCGATGTGGCCTGCCATGTCGTATCCTTTTTCAATCCATTTCAGAACAGGGAATCGTTCAACACCGTGTATGTGGCCCGTAAGCCGGGCTGAGAAACCGGAGTCTGTATGTCTTTAACCACGCACCGCAGCCGACCTTTCAGCTCCAGCCAGCGCCTGCCCGAGCCGGAGCAGCCGCCGGTGTTGCATGAGCCGGAGGAGGCCGGGGCGTTGCTGGCGGAGTTTATCCAGCGCCATCCTCGCTTGCTGATCCTGACTGGCGCAGGGGTCAGTACCGATTCGGGCATCCCGGACTACCGGGACGGCGATGGCGCCTGGAAGCGCAAGCAGCCGGTTCAGCACAAGGCGTTCATGGAAGATGTTTACACCCGCCAGCGCTACTGGGGCCGGAGCCTGATTGGCTGGCCGGTCATGCGCAATGCCAGGCCCAATCCTTCCCACCATTACATCTCTGACCTGGAACTGCTCAACCACAGCAGCCTGGTGGTTACCCAGAACGTGGACCGCTTGCACCAGAAGGCGGGCACCCGGGCAGTGACGGATCTCCACGGTCGGGCCGATGAGGTGGTGTGCATGAGTTGCGGCTACCGTTGTCCCCGCGATGAGGTGCACGACCGCTGCGCAGATCTGAACCCGGGTTTCCAGAAATACACCGCCGAGACAGCGCCGGATGGCGATGCCGATCTGGATGTGGATTTCGAGGATTTCCGGCTGGCGGATTGTCCGAAGTGCGAAGGGATTCTGAAGCCGGATGTGGTGTTCTTTGGTGACTATGTCCCAAAGGACCGGGTGTATTCGGCCCTGGATACGCTGAAGGCCAGTGATGGCCTCTTGGTCATCGGTTCGTCGTTGATGGTGTATTCCGGGTTCCGTTTCTGCCGGTACGCCAACGAATGGAACAAGCCCATTGCCACCCTGAACCTGGGGCGGACTCGGGCTGAAGATCTGGTGGATTTGAAGTTGAACGCGAGGATCGGGGAGACCCTGAAGGCCTCCCTCGATCAGTTGTAGCGTCGGCTTACATCAGGTTGTAGATAAACACCACTGCCACGGCAACCGGAGTGATGAAACGCACGGTGATCAGCCACAGGTTAAACATGGCCGGAGACAGTGCCAGTTCACGCTCCATGGCCTGACGTGACATCACCCAGCCCGCAAACAGGGCCACCAGCAACCCGCCCAGGGGCAGCATGATGTTGGCGGTGAAGAAGTCCAGCAGGTCGAAAATGGTCTTGCCTTCCAGCATGGGGACAAAGCCAAGCGGTGCGAAGTCGGACCAGAGGTTCAGGGACAGAATCGAGGCAATGCCCAGTCCCCAGCAGACAAAACCGGCGCCGAGTGTGCTGACGGTGCGGTTCATGCCTTTACGCTCTTCCAGCCATTCCACAATCGGCTCCAAAAGCGAAATCCCCGACGTCCAGGCGGCAAAGATCAGAAGTACGAAGAACAGGGTGCCGAACAGGGAGCCCATGGGCATCTGACCGAAGGCCAGCGGCAGCGTCTGGAAGATCAGCCCCGGCCCCGCTCCCGGCTCAAGGCCGTTGGCGAACACAATCGGGAAGATGGCCAGGCCTGCGAGCAGCGCCACGCCGGTGTCGATGACCGATACGGTGATCGAGGTCTTGGCAATGGAAATGTTCTTGGGCAGGTAAGAGCCATAAGCCATCATGACCGCCATACCAAGGCTCAGGGTGAAGAACGCGTGCCCCAGGGCTACCAGTATTCCGGATGTTGTGAGCTTGGAGAAATCGGGCTGGAACAGGAATGCGGCGGCTTGTCCGAAGTGCCCGGTTGTCATTGCATAGCCGACCACGATCAGCAGCAGCACGAACAGGGCCGGCATGAGAATGCTGACAGCCCGCTCAAGCCCCGAGCGAACGCCTCGCACTACCACAACCATCACCATAGCCATGAACAGGGTGTGCCAGGCCAGCAGTTTGGTGGGGTCGCTTAGAAGGCCCGAGAAGACCGCGCCTACGGTGTCGGCAGACTGCCCGGCAAGCTGGCCGCTGGCGGTTGTGCCTACGTAGGAAATGGCCCAGCCGCCGATGACCGAGTAGAACGACAGAATCAGAAAACCCGCCAGAATGCCGATGGCACCGACCAGCTTCCAGGCCGGCTTGAGTCGGTCATGCTCGGCGATCAGGCTCAGACTCTTGACAGGGCTCCTGCCACCGCGACGACCGATCATGACTTCCGCCATCATGATAGGAATCCCGACGACCGCGATGCACAGCAGATACACCAGCACGAAGGCGCCGCCACCGTTCTCACCGGTGACATAAGGAAATTTCCAGATATTGCCCAGGCCCACGGCAGAGCCGGTAGCGGCAAGAATAAAGGCCAGACGTGATGACCAGAGCCCGCGTTGGGCGTTTGAACCTTCAAGCGCCCCGGAATAAGCGGCGGAATCTGAAGAAGTGACGGACATAACTATCTCCCGAAGTATTTGTTTTTGTATCAGGGTTTAAGAGGGAAGCCGCAGCTATCCGCAGCTTCCTGGGGGTGCGCCGGTGTCAGCTCAGCCGGTGCGGGCCAATCGCTCGGACGCCTGTCCGGCTCCGGCGGTGTGCTTTTTGAACCGTTCCTCGGCAAGCTCGTTGGCAATCTCCCCGGTGGGGCGACCCGAGCGGTCGGAACGGTTGAAGATTTCGGTCAGGGTATCGCCGATGGTATCGACGTGGGCGCGAACGGTTTCCGGTGTGGCGCCGGCGCGCTCGTAGAACACATCGATGATGCCACCTGCATTGATGGCAAAGTCCGGTGCATAGAGAACGCCCCGGTCCTGCAGCATGGCATCGTGCTCAGGGTGTTCCAGCAGATTGTTGGCGGCGCCGGCGACGATCCGGGCCTTCAGTTGGGGAATGCTGTCATCGTTCAGTACTGCCCCCATGGCACAGGGCGCTACCACGTCCACAGGCAGTGACAATATGTCCTCGGCAGCCGCTGGCTTGGCTCCCAGCTGATCCACGGCCCGCCGCATATTGTCGTCATGGATGTCATAGACCCAGAGATCAGCGCCGGCGTCCTTCAGGTGTCTGGCCAACCGGAAACCAACATTACCGATGCCCTGAATGGCTACCTTCAAACCGTTGAGGTCGTCCCGCCCAAGTTTGTGTTTTACCGCTGCTTTGAGGCCGATAAAGGTGCCGTAGGCTGTCGCCGGTGACGGGTCGCCGTTGCTTGGGTTGCCGTCGAAGCCGGTGCGCGAGGCAATTCCCGCAACGTGGCTGGTGTGTCGGCCCATGACCTTGAGGTCGGGTACGCTGGTGCCCGAGTCTTCCGCCGCAATGTACTGCCCGCCAAGACTTTCCAGATGGCGGCCCATGGCCTCCATCAGCGCTTCGGTTTTCTGTTTGCGCGGGTCGCCAATAATCACTGACTTGCCGCCACCCAGATCCAGGTTGGCGAGTGCCGATTTGTAGGTCATGCCCCTCGAAAGGCGCAAGACATCGCGAACCGCCTCTTCATCGGAGGCATAGGGAAACATTCGACAGCCTCCCAATGCGGGGCCGCGGGAAGTGTTATGGATGGCAACGATGGCCTTCAGGCCGGTTTCGGGATCGCAGAAAAAGGACAGATGTTCGTGGTTATCGAACTCGGGATGGCTGAATAGCATTGTGAAATCCTCTCCCACCGGCCGGATCTCGGCATGAGCGGGTATCTTGTTCTTGTCTGCCGGCTTGTGGCCGGCGTTCCGATTTCAGGTGTCCGGTATATCCGCTGGGGGGTGGCCCACCGAAAGTGCCCTTTTGGGGCTGGACGAAAAACAAACTAGCGGCAATTGACGTTAACGTCAACATGCGAATGTGAACTATCCGATACAAGGCTCACCCCCGGATTCGGGCGCCTCCCCGGTAAACATTTGAGGCAATCATGAGGTTAAATGGCCTCTTGCGTTGCGCGGATCTGGTCCATTAGTCGCAGATGTGCCCCTTTCTGCGGAAACTACCTATACGCGGATCGGGGAAACTGACCTAGTTTCCCCGGATGTCTGTCGCTTCCTATTCTTATCAGCTACAGCCGGCCCGGGTACGGGTGGAGTTTTTCCGGCTGCTTCCCATCTCGTTATTCGTGGTGGCATTTGGCGCTGCCTTTGGATTGGCAGCTACCCAGAAAGGCCTTGAGCCGCTCCAGGCGGTGCTGATGAGTGCGACGGTGTTTGCCGGGGCCTCCCAGTTTGCCGCCGTCGATATGTGGGGCACCGAGGTATCTGTACTGCCGATGATCGCGGTGGTCTTTGCCATCAATTCCCGCCATCTGCTTATGGGCGCTTCGCTGTACCCGATGCTGAAAGATGTCTCGCCGGGCAAGCGCTATGGTCTCTTGCTGCTGCTGACCGATGCCAACTGGGCGGTTTCGGCCCAGGAATACCAGAGTGGCCGGAGAAACCTGGAAGTTATCCTTGGTGGCGGGTTGGCTCTTTGGCTGGCCTGGATCATCGGGACCGGTCTGGGCGTCTATTTTGGTGGCCTTCTGCAGGATCCCAAATCCCTGGGCCTGGACATGGTTCTCGGCTGTTTCCTCCTGGCCATGGCGCTGGGCGGCAAGAAATCCCCGAGAGTGCTCGTGGCCTGGACCGTTACAGCGCTGGCTTCATTGGCGGCCTGGAAATGGTTGCCGGCGAATACCCACGTCGTCGTGGGCGCGCTCGCCGGTGGTGCGATCGGGTTCTTCTGGCTCGAGCGAAAGCCTGCGCCTGCTTCTGACGCGGAGGACAGCACCCATGACCGTTGAGACCACCACAGCCGGTATTCTGTTCCTGATTGCGATCATGACCGCCGTTACACTGGTAACCCGTTTTGGCGGCGTGTTCATCATGTCGTTCGTGAAGATCAATCCTCGTATCGAGAGCTTTATCAACACCATGGCCAGCTCGGTCCTGATTGCCATCATTGTGCCCATGGCAGTGACGGGGGACGCTGGTGCGCTGGCGGCCCTGACCACGACGGCGGTTACCATGCTGGCGTTGCGTAAACCTCTCCCGGCCATTGCCGCCGGGATTGCGGCTGCCGGAATCGTGCGGTTTCTGGCCTAACCTTTCGAATCTGAAGCGATTAAAAAGTGCTCAAGTCCGGGGGGCTGCGGCCGATATACCTGTGTAGTAATTACAGGTGCCCAGAGCCATGATTTCCTCCAGCCAGATTTCGCTTTTCCAGGACAGTTCCCGCCAGGTATCGGCTTTCGACAGCACGCAGCTCCGCATCAACCGGCAATCTGCCGCTGCGCCGCAGGCCAATGAAAACGCGGTTGGCTCAGAGTTAACGCTCATGCGCCAGGCTGCCTATCGTTACAGCAGCCAGGAGCAGCTCGCCTTCAGCGGCAGCAGCACCGTGACGGATGGCGGTCAGCAGAGCGTCTTTACCAGTGCGCAGCTTGCCGAGAAAACCTCAGAGTTGTTTCTGATGGGCCAGCAGGCACTGAGCGTTAGCCGTGCCGCGCTCGGTGGTGATGCGGGTGTCGAGGGTCGGGGCAGTCTCTCGGTTTCTGCCGGACGCTATATGTTTTACTCGGAGAGCGAATCCAGAAGCTTTGCCTCCACTGGCACCATCGCATTGGAGAATGGCGAGACCATCGACTTCACCCTCTCACTGCGACAGTCCCAGTCCCGGACCTACGAGTACTCGGAACTGGTGCAGATTCAGGAACGGCCACTCACCGACCCTCTGGTGATCAACTTCGGCTCTGCCACAGCCCGCCTGACCGATACCCTCTTCGAGTTCGACCTGAACGGTAACGGTGACACCGGGCAGTTTGCCACCCTGGGCAGCGGTAGCGGCTACCTGGTGCTGGACCGAAATGGCAACGGCAAAGTGGACGACGGCTCCGAACTGTTTGGTCCCCGGAGCGGCTCCGGCTTTGGGGAGCTGGCCCGTTTTGATGACGACGGTAACCGCTGGATTGACGCCAACGATGAGATCTTCGCGTCGTTGTCCGTGTGGGTCCAGGCTGCAGACGGCTCACAGGCTCTGAAATCCCTCTCAGAAGTCGGCGTTCAGGCGCTTTATGTGGACAATGTCGAAGACCGCTTCACGCTGGCCAACAGTCAGGGTGTGCCGCTGGGCCAGATCAAGGGTTCGGGAATCTATCTGAGCACCGACGGCGAGGTTCGCACCCTGGAAGAAATCGACCTTGCAGAACAGAATACCGTCGAAGCGCCGACCGCTGAGACGGTCCTGAGCGCGGAGCGTGGCTCGCCAGACCGCGGCGGTAGTGGCTTGGTGGAGGCCAGGGTGGAAGCGATACGTTCGGCGCTCGAGAAGCTGAATGAAATTCGTGAAAAGCAGAAGGCGTTTATCGAAGAATCGAAAGACGCCGGCAAGCCCGAGTCTCCCATTGCAGACTATTTGAAGCTGATCGATAAGATGCGGCTGGAAATGCTGAACAGCCAGGACGAGAAGAAGCAGGCGGCGAGCCGGTATCTGGAGTTTGCCAGTCTTTGATGTCTGGATTTGGAGCACGAAACAGGCGGGCAGGGGTTCCCAAAAAACGCTGTAAATACGTCCGTGTACGCTTGGCTCCGCCATCCATGGCTCCGCACATTTTTGGGAACCCCTGCCCGCCTGTTTCCCGAACCTAAGGGGAATTTTCAGCTATCGGGTTGGGGTTTCTAAGCGCTAACTCGCCGATGCCTGGCAGTTTGATCCCCAAAGCCAACGGGTTGATACCGAAGGATAGGCCCAGAAGGTTCAGCTCCAGTCCCTCGCGGACACCCGCCAGCACACCAAAGTACCCACCCAGTGAGACCTGATAACCCGCGCCACCCGGAACCTCTGCGATAATACGGTCGCCGAGGTAGTCCTTGCCGATCGCGTGGTTCGGCAGAGCCACATTGAGGCCCTCAACCTCCCTGATTACCCAGGCCACGAAAGTGTTGCTGTTGGGGCCGGGCCAAGCTTCGTATTCGGTCGGGTAGGGGTAAGACGCCACTGCCTGGTAGATGTCGGGAATCAGCTTTTCGGCTTCTTCGCCGCGGATATCGGCATAGAGGTTCGGCTTTGAACCGTACCAGTGTCTGTCGGGCTCACCGGGCCGGGAATTGACCACGTAGCTGCGCCAGCCGGTCACTTCATGAACCCGATAATGGCTGGCCCCTTTTTCCTTGGTGGCTATCCAGGTATGGACAGCAAAGTAACCTCGCCAGCTCCATGCCCGGGCGCCGTATACCTGAACGATTGCTTCCTCGGCCTGTTCTGGCAGAGGGGCAATCCGGGCGCTTTCCCGGGTGGCTGTTTGCCAGCTCTCGGCTCCCTGCAGGCTGCCACTGGTGGCAAGCAGAATCGGGCCAGCCAGCAGCAGGAGCACGGCGCCGAAAAACCAGCCGGTGTATCTGAAAAATCGTTTCATGAACTCAGTCCGAAGCGTGGGGTAGACGGGACCCTCTGAGTGACAGAAAGTTCCTCACGACTACCTGGATTATAGGGGACAGATACGCCAGCCGTGGGTTGGCGGATGAGGCTTGTGCCGGGTTGTGGTTTGCCGTGAGGACGCTTGTCTTCTAGGCTCAGACATACAAATCGCAATTCCCAGGAGGCTTTAATGTCTGACCATCACGTGTACAAAAAAGTGGAAATTGTCGGGTCTTCCAAGAAAAGCATTGAAGACGCCATTGAGAATGCACTTGAGGAATGTGGTAAAAGCGTTCGCAACATGGAGTGGTTTGAGGTAACCGAAACCCGCGGCCATATCGTTGATGGCAAGGTGGGCCACTATCAGGTCGTAATGAAAGTCGGTTTCCGTATCGCCAACAGCTGAACAGGCGCTCCCTAGTTACTGCGAATCGCCCGGTGCCGAATGGACGAGACCAACTGGTTCATCAGCTCCCGGGCTTCGCCCTCGTGCAGGCTGTGGCACTTGTCCTGCAAGACCCGGCGGTCGTGATTGGATGAGTCACTGGGGACATCTTTTAGCAGGTCCAGATACTGGCAGGCCGCAAGGTGCGCCTTGATCTCGGCATCAATCAGCCGGGTAACCAGTTCATCGACGGACTCTGTGCAGAAGGGGCGGTTCCGGTTAAGCAGCTCTCGGGCCTCCAGGGCCGCATTGCGAGCTTCCAGTCTGAGTTCGCCGGCCGCTTCGCCGCCTTCAACCGCCCTCAGGAACATGCCCAGGCGTTCATGAAGATTCCATACCTGGGGCCAGATCCTGGCGTAGGCTTCCACTTCTTTCTGATAGCGGGCTTCTTCCACTGGGGAGCCTGGAGCGCCATTGCCGGACTCACCCGGACGATTGAATTGTGCCACCCGTATGTCGTCAACTTCCCGCCACAGAGTATCGGAACGTTCCCGTAATGCGGTCAACTGGTCCTCGCTACGCCGGCGAGCGCCCGATCCGATGAACAGGGCAATCACGGCCAGGCCCAGGGCGGCCGCTGAAAGCAGAAGCGGCAGGCCGCCTGCCGATAACATGCTCCACAATGGGTCTGTATCCATGGTGTCTGACCCCCGCGTAAATCCAGTCTGGGTCTATCAGTATAGAAGTTAATCCGGCGTCTGCTGTCGGAAGGGCAGGGCGGCTTCCGCATCGCTGAAATAAGCACGCACGTGGTCTGCCTCCTCTCGGGTGAAGTTTTCTATGGCTTCGCGGAAGCCGGGGTGCAGAACGCCATGCCAGGAGTGGGTGATTACCGGCTCAAAGCCACGTACCAGTTTGTGTTCGCCCTGGGCTCCGGCATCAATATGGCTGAGGCCGAGGTCCATCGCCAGTTCGATGCCCTGGTAGTAGCAGGTTTCAAAGTGCAGGTGGTTGTATTCATCAAGGCAACCCCAGTAACGCCCGTAGAGGGTGGTTGTGCCCGCCAGGAACAGGGCACCGGCAATCATTTCGCCCTCGCGCACTGCCATCACCAGATGTACGTGTTCGGGTAGCTGTTCCTGAAGCAGCTCAAAGAATCGCTTGTTGAGGTAAGGTCGTTGGCCCCGTTTCAGATAAGTCGCCTGGTAAAACACATAGAACGCGGAAAGCACGTGCTCCGGAATATCCCGGCCATGAAAGCGTGTAAAGGAAATTCCCTGGTCCGCAACCTGGCGACGTTCCTTGCGGATGGACTTGCGCTTGCGGGAAGTCAGCGCCGCCAGGAAGTCCTCGAAATTACGGTAATCATGGTTATGCCAGTGGAACTGGCATCCGATGCGATGTAAGGCCTGCTCGTGTTGAAGCAGCTCCTGGTCCTCTTTGCCGGGAAACAGCAGGTGCCAGGAGTGGGCTCCCAGTTCATCGGTCAGCCTGTCCAACAGGTGATGAACCTGTTCCGGTACCAGCTGTTGTCGAATGTCCGGATCCAGCAGCAGCCTTGGGCCTGAGGATGGCGTGAAGGGAATGGCGATCAGTAATTTTGGATAGTACGCCAGCCCATGCCGCTGGTATGCATCGGCCCAGGCCCAGTCAAACACATATTCCCCCATGGAGTGGCTCTTCAGAAAAGCCGGCGCAAGGCCGACGATTCTGCCAGCCTTTCGGAACACGAGGTGACGTGGCGACCACCCGGTCTCCGGGGATGTGCATCCGGACGCTTCCAGTGCCTGGAAAAACTCGTAACGAAGAAATGGATTGCTATGCCCAGCCAGCCGCTCCCACTCAGGGGCGGGAATATCATTGATGCTGGTGCAGGTTTCCAGTGTGAGAGTCGCTGGTCCGGGTTCTGACATGGTGAGGGAAAACTCCTTTATGTACCCGATACCATACGTCAGAAGACGGCTTTTGATCACCCCGGGGTCAGTGTAAAGGTTCTGCAAAGTGACCTGGCCCGAATCAGTGGTTTGCGGGTAGCGTGTTAGACTTCAGCAGCAACTGTGGTCGGCACGACAGGTGGAGAAGCGACATGCAGAACAGGGTGTTACTGGTCGAGGACGATGATGAATTGCGGGAATTGCTTGCCCGTTACCTGACCAATCAGGGATTTACCATTCGGGAAGCTGCCAATGGCCGGGACGGCCTCGCCCTGGCGCTGGGTCAGGACTGCGATATTGTCGTGCTGGACATCATGCTGCCGGATATCAGTGGCCTCGAGGTGTTGCGGGAACTGAGGGCAGAGACCCATCTGCCCGTGGTATTACTGACCGCCCGGGGCGACGAAACGGATCGGATCGTCGGTTTCGAGGTTGGTGCCGATGACTATATTCCCAAACCCTGTAATCCGCGCGAGCTGGTGGCCCGGCTGCAGGCGCTTTTGCGGCGGATTGCCTGGGACCAGAAAACCGAAGTCAATGCGGCCCGGACCTATGGCGACCTCCGTGTCGAGCCGGGTCATCGCCGAATTTACCAGAATGATGTGGCGATGGAGCTGACCGCCACCGAGTACGAGGTTCTGCAGGTTCTTCTGGCACATGCAGGCAGCGTGGTCCGCAAAACCGATCTCATGCAATGGGCGCTGGGCCGGCGCCTTGAAGCTTACGACCGCACCCTTGATATGCACATCAGTAACCTTCGCAAAAAGCTGGGCAACGACGACCCGCCCCGTATCGAAACCGTTAGGGGGCTGGGTTACAGCTATAGGGTGCCGGAATGAAACAGCGGCCCATGTTCCCTCTGTTCTGGCGGATCTTCCTGTCGATCTGGCTGGCTATGGCGGTCACCGTGGTGGCCAGTAACCTTGCAACCAGGATGCTTCTGGACCGGGAGCGGGAAGCCATCGAGCGCCAGGCAGGTCTAAGGGATCTGGCCGAAGAAGCTATCGCAATCCGCGAGGCCGGTGACCGTGGCGAAGCGTGGCGCTTTCTGCGGGACGAAGGCGAGCGTCTTGAACTGTTTCTGGTGTTGCTCGAACAGGATGAAAACGATGGCAAGCTGCCCTCGTTCATCCGCGACCGCATGAAATCCGGCTGGTACCCGCAGAAACCCGCGGTACTGGACGTTGGCGGCGGTTACCGGCTGGTGGCCTGGCCACGGGTGCAGGGCGCTGGCTGGCTCAACCCGAGATTCTTCAGGGCCATCGAGCTCGGGCTGGCCCTGCTGATGATTTCACTGGCGTGCTGGTGGATCGCCCGCCTGGTATCGCGACCGTTGAAACACATGGAAAGCACCGCCCAGGCGATTGCGGCCGGTGATAATTCTCTGAGAGTCAGCGAAAAGATCGCCCAACGCCGGGATGAGGTGGGACAACTGGCCACGGCTTTCAATGCCATGACCGAACAGCTCTGCAGTCTGCTGGAACGCCAGAAACATCTGCTTCGGGATATTTCCCACGATTTGCGAACGCCGCTCACCCGCCAGCGTATCGCCATTGAGCTGGCAAACGAGGCCGGTGCAGATGAAGAGCTGATGGCCAGCATTCTGCGCCAGAACGAACGGCTTGAAACCATGACTGGTCAGATACTGACGTTATACCGGGTCACCGAAGCCGGCGGCGATATCGAGCGCGAGCCCCTCCGGCTGGTGCATGTGATCAATCAGGTCCTCAAGGATGCAGCGGACTATGCCGAACACCAGGGTGTGGACTGCAAACTCGTGGTGTCGCCGGAAAGTTCAAGGGCGTCGGTGCTGGGTGATGAAGGGCTTTTACAGCGAGCCATCGACAACATCCTGCAGAATGCCCTCGACCACACGCCACCTGGCAGGGCTGTTCATCTCGCCGTGACGGTGGCCGATGACTGGTTGACGCTAACGGTTGATGACGAGGGGCCGGGCGTTCCGGATGAGCTGATCGGCCAGCTTTTCGAGCCGTTCTTCCGCGCAGACAAGTCTCGCGGGGGCACGGGCTGGGGGCTTGGCCTGGCTATTGCCAGAGACATCGTAGCGGCCCACGATGGCGTGATCGGGGCAGCAGCGGGAGAAACTGGCGGCTTACGGGTGACGCTTCGCCTTCCGGTGTTTTTCGGGGGCGGCTGACTCCGGCTCCGGGTCGGAAGGTTTCAGTTTTTCGGCGCCGGAAAAGTCGATACCCTCCTGCAGCTCGTCTTCGTCAAAGCGGATTCCGCAGGCCGCTTTCCGAATCTTCGCGGGCTTTGCCGTGCCCGGGTTGTTGTATTCGTCTTCAGAGGCCATAGGTCGTTGTCCATGAAAAAAGATTACCCCGTTCCGGCAGGATACCTTGAGCGTGAAACGGAAGTGAAGAAAAGCCGGTTCATTGCCCGGGTAGCCCCGGTGAGTTCGCGGGAGGAGGTGAAGGACTGGCTGGAACAGGCCCACCAGGACCATCCGGACGCCCGGCATATCTGCTGGGCCTACCAGATCGGGCGTCCCGGTTCTGCCGCCGAAGCTGGGATGAACGATGATGGTGAGCCGTCCGGAACGGCCGGAAAGCCGATTCTCAACGTGATTCAGCACAAGGATATGGGAGATGTGCTGGTGATGGTGGTCCGGTACTTTGGTGGCATCAAACTGGGCGCCGGTGGCCTGGTGCGAGCCTATGCCGGAGCTGCAGAGAGCGTGCTGTCGGCTGTTGACCGGGTGGTCCAGAAGCCCATGGTGGACGTGCTGGTGCTCCTGTCATTTGCTGACGAGCAACCGCTGCGGCACTGGTGTGAGATGAACGGGGCATCGGTGGAATCGGTGGATTACGGGGCCTCGGTACGGGCTGGTGTTCTGGTTCCCGAGGATCAGGTCGAGGCATTCGGAGCCTTCTGCGATGCCCATAAACTGGATTACAGTTTAGAAAGGTGACGGATCCCGGGGGCATCGTTGTGCGTCTGCGAGGCGTATACTGTTCGTAAATCTGAGTCTCAATCGAGGACAGGAATCATGATGCGTTTTCTGATGTTAGCGGTTGTTGCACTGGCCATGACCGGTTGTGCCAGCAACGTGGTGACCGACTACAACTCTTCCGTGGTTTTCGGTAATTATTCCTCCTGGGCGTTTGCCGGTGGCACCGATTCGTCTTCCTTTACCTCACTCGACGGCACTCGGGTGCGCAGTGCCGTCGAGCGAGAGCTGAATCGCAAAGCGCTGAAACAGGTCCCTGAAGCAGAGGCCGACTTGCTGGTAAGCTGGCAGATCGTGCCCGAGGAGCGCCTTGAGCAGACGGGGCTGGGACTCGGATTTGGTTTTGGTAGCGGGAATTTCGGCTGGGCCCTGTCTGCGCCGCCACCGGTACGTGAAATTGAAGAGGGAAAGCTGGTTGTAGAGCTGGCAGACAGCAAGTCGAAAGAAGTTGTCTGGCGCGCCGCCAGTCGGCGTTATCTCAATGAAAACCAGTCACCCGAGACCCGAAGAGAATTGATCGACGAGGTCGTGGCCGAAATGTTTACCAAGTATCCTCCTGGTCTCGATTGAAGGCGTTACAAGACAGGAATAGCACGGAGACAGAATGAAGAAGCGATCTGAGGGCGGTCTGGTTTTTTCGACCGAGCAGGGGCGTATGTGCCCGGATTGCCGTAACCCCTTGAATGAATGTACCTGCGGTACATCATCACGGCCTGCCGGGGATGGCATTGTCAGAGTGAGCCGGGAGACCAAGGGCCGCAAGGGTAAGGGTGTCACCCTGATTACCGGCATTCCACTGGACGACAAAGAACTGAAAGCCTATGCCAAGGTGTTGAAAGCCAAATGCGGCACCGGTGGCACGGTAAAAGATGGTGTGGTCGAAATTCAGGGCGACCAGCGGGATCTTCTGGTTCCGCTGCTTGAGCAAAACGGGTGGACGGTGAAGCGCGCCGGTGGCTGATGGTATAACACGCAAATCCCCCACGCTCACGTTACAATAGAGCCCGCGTTAACAAATCCCGACTTTCATACCAACCGGAATCTGCCCAGAAATCCCTGCAATTATGCCGTTGGATGGCGGATTCTGTTCGACCGGAGGCAAGCATGCATATACTGGTTTTGGGCGCAGGCGTTGTGGGTACTACCACGGCCTGGTATCTGCAGAAGCAGGGGCACCAGGTAACTGTGGTTGATCGCCAGAACCAGGCCGGCCTGGAAACCAGTTATGCCAACGGCGGTCAGATCTCCGTTTCCCATGCGGAGCCGTGGGCCAACCCGTCCGCCCCTCTGAAAGTCATGAAGTGGCTGTTCCAGCCCGACGCGCCTCTGCTGTTCCGGCCAAGACTGGATCCTGCCCAGTGGCGCTGGGCGCTCTCTTTTCTGGGGCAGTGCACCTTGGCCCGGGCTGCCCACAACATCCGCCAGATGGTAAATCTCGGCACCTACAGCTGCAGCCAGTTGCAGGCTCTGCGTGAGGAAGCGGGCATCGAGTACAACCATCTCGAGAAGGGTATCCTGCACTTCTACACCAATCCTGCGGAGTTTGACGGTGCCATGGAGCCGACCCGGATCATGCAGGATCTGGGGTGTGACCGCCAGATTATCGATGCAGACCGGGCGGTAGAGCTGGAGCCGGCACTCAAGCCGATCCGCAACCGGATTGCCGGGGCAACCTACACCTCGGAAGACGAATCCGGTGATGCCCGGATGTTTACCCAGAACCTTGCAAAACGCTGCGCGGAGGCCGGCGTAGAGTTCCGGTACGGCACTGAAATCCTGAGCTTCGAACGCGCCGGCGAGCGGGTACTTGGGATCCAGACCCTTCGGGACGGCCATCATGAGACGCTGCGCGCGGATGCCTACGTGCTGAGCATGGGCAGCTTCAGTGCAGCGCTTGCCAGTCAGCTCGGTATTTTCCTCAACATCTATCCGGCCAAAGGCTATTCGATTACGGTACCGGTGAAGAACGAGGAGGCGGCGTTCAATGTCAGCCTCACTGACGACGAGTACAAGCTGGTTTATTCCCGCCTGGGTGATCGCATGCGCGTGGCGGGCACGGCCGAACTGAACGGCTACAGCCGGAAACTGAACTATACCCGCTGCCGGGCTATCGTGCGCCGCACAGCGGAAGTCATGCCCGAAGCAGGTTACTGGGATCAGGCGGAGTTCTGGACCGGTTTACGGCCTGCGACGCCTTCCAACGTGCCGTACATCGGAAAAAGCCACTTCGCCAACCTTTACCTGAATACCGGACACGGCACCCTTGGATGGACCCATTCCTGTGGTTCCGCCGCGGCCCTTGCGGACATTATTGACGGCCGCAAGCCTGAGGTGGATTTTACGTTTTCCGGGCTCTAGAAGGTCTGGCTACCTCCAGTCCGGTGCGAGCACCTCGGTCAAGCCCCAAACCATTTCACTTTGAATTAAAGGATTTCAAAATGAAATGGTTTTTCTTCATCCGATAACCCTCCGTTACGTGTTTCTACCTACGAAATAATACCTAATTTTCAACAGCTTGAAAGATTCTCTTTGTGTCTATCAAGAGTTGGCACCGGCTTTGCGATGGTGGATGTAAAAGGTTCGTCCTGTTGATGAACAACAACATCAATCCAACAACCGTGTGCTGACTGACTATGACTAAACCACTGGAAGGCGTCCGGATAATCGATCTGACCCATATGCTGTCCGGCCCTTACGCAGGAATGCTGCTGGCCGACATGGGAGCAGAATCCATCAAGGTAGAGCCCCTGAAAGGCGAAGGCACCCGCTCATTACTTGCCAAGGATCCCCGCAATTCCTACAACGGTCACGGCGCCTACTTCATTACCCTCAATCGCAACAAGAAGAGTGTCTGCATTGATCTGAAGTCCGAGGCTGGTCTACAGACCTTCTATGATTTGGTCAAAGACGCCGACATCGTGCTTGATAACTTCTCCGCCGGCGTGCCAGCGAAGCTCAAGATTGATCACGAGCATCTATCGAGGGTGAATCCTCGCATCATTACCTGTTCGGTAACTGGATTCGGGCAGGCCGGGCCCAATTTCAAGCGCCCGGCATTTGATCAGGTGGTCCAGGGTATTGGTGGCGGCATGTCGATCACCGGACATGATGCTGAACATCCGGCCCGGGCTGGTATACCCATTGGCGACCTTGGTGGAGGCATGTTTGCGGTGATGGGGGTCCTGGCGGCCTTACATTCCCGCGCGGTCAACGGCTACGGACAGCATGTGGACATTTCCATGCTCGACTGCCAGATCAGCATGCTCAACTACATGGCAACAATGTATTTCCTCAGCGGCGATAATCCGTCTCCGATCGGGAACGGTCATTTTGTCCATGTGCCCTACGATGCCTTCCGCACCAGCAACGGCTTCGTAATTATTGCGGTGATCTTCGACAGCTTCTGGGACAACTTGGTGGAGCTTTTGGGCATTGATGAGCTGCGGGATCCAGCCTACAAAACTCAGCCCGGGCGATTTGCCGACAAACACAAGATCAACGGCATCCTTACCGATCTGCTCAAGACCAACACCACCGAACACTGGGTGGAGCTGCTCTCCAGCGCCCGCATTCCGTGTGCTCCGGTCAACAAGTTCTCCGATGCCCTTAGCGACCCCCAAGTGTTGTTCCGCAACATGGTGGTGGATATTCCCCAGTTCGATGGTGGCACCGTCAAGGCGCCGGGCAACCCGATCAAGCTCAGCGTCGACTCTTCAGATTCCTACACCGCGCCGCCCCTGCTGGGCCAGCACACCGAGGATGTCCTGAAGTCCCTGGGCTATAGCGATGAGCGGATTGCAGAACTCAAAGCCATGCAGGCCATCGGATAAGGAGGCAGCCATGAAGGTGCGTGTCAACGACGTCGGACCCCGCGACGGCTTACAGAGCCAGGGCAAGACATTGAGTGTGGACGCCAGGGCGCAGTTGATCGAGGCGCTTGTGGGTGCCGGGCTGAGAAATATTGAAGCCGGCAGTTTCGTTTCCCCGAAAGCGGTTCCGCAAATGGCGGGCACCGACGAACTTTTCAGCCGTCTGCCAGCGAGCGACAAGGTTCGCTATGCAGGGCTGGTGCCCAATATGAAGGGTTACCAGCTGGCCACCGCCGCCGGCGCAAAGGTTGTCAACGTGGTTCTGTCGGTTACCGATACCATGAATCAGAAAAATATTCGGATGTCCCTGGATGAGACTGCTGATGTATGCAAAGCCATTGTGGAACGCGGGCATCTGGAAGGGGTCGAGGTGCAGGCCTATCTGGCGGTTGCCTTTGAATGTCCCTTCGAAGGTCTGGTTGATCCGGAGGTCGTTGCCCGATATGCGCGGCTGATGCATTCGGCCGGAGCCGCCAAAATTATCATCGCCGATACCATTGGTGCTGCCAACCCGACCCAGGTCCGTCAGGTTCTGGACCTCGTGGTTCCGGAAGTTGGGGCAGACCGACTTTCCTGCCACTTCCACGATACCCGGGGCATGGCCCTCGCCAATATCACAGTGGCGGTGGATCGGGGTGTTTGTGAATTCGATTCCTCCATCGGCGGTCTCGGCGGTTGCCCTTTCTCACCGGGCGCGACCGGCAATGTCGCCACGGAGGATGTGGTACTCCTGCTCAACAGTATGGGCCATGACACCGGTATTGATCCGCTGGATCTGGTGCCTCTGGTTCACCTGGCCGAAGAGCTCACGGGCGTGCCCCTCGGTGGCAAGAGCTTTCGCTGGTTGAGCCAGCAGCGTGCCAAGCTGCTCGGGGAGGCCGGTCATGTTGGCTAAGGTGCTTGGGATTACCGCGCAGCTGGCGCCCTGGGCCATCGTTGGTGGCCTGGCCTACGCCGCGGCTTTTATCAAGCCCGGTGTGGAACCTCTGCCTCTGCCTCAGCCACTGAACGAACCGCGGGATCTGTTCTATGACGTCAGCGCCTCGGAAGCTGGCCGGTACTGGTTCGCTGGCAACAACGGCCTAGTGCTGGAAGCTGGAGAAACCCTTGAGGACTGGCATCGGCATGTGATGCCCGAAAACGTGAACCTCCAGGGTATTGCTGCCGATGATAACGGTACCGTGCTGGCGGTGGGGAATGCTGGCTGGACTTTCCGTCATCATGGCGATGGCGAGTGGGAGCCGTTGCAGTTACCGGTGTCCGACATTGCCGGTAAATTGATAGAAGTGGCCTGGCTTGACGGTCATTTCTGGGCCATTGGCGAGATGGGTGCAGTGTTCCGCTCCGACGCCCAGGCGAACCAGTGGCAGAACCTCAGTATCGAAGGTGACGTTGCCCTCAACGATATTGCCCGGACTGAAGCCGGCGAACTCTGGATTACCGCTGAATTTGGCACTCTCTATCACTCCCGGGATAACGGTCAGTCCTGGCAGGGCGAAGAACTGGGCTACGAAAGCCTGCGTTCGGTGGCCTTCCATGGCAATGACGGCGTGATTGTTGGCAATGGCGGCGTGATATTCCGCAGCGTCGACGGCGGCCAGACCTGGGAAAAGACCCCTTCACCGACTACGGAGCATCTCTACGACGTGATTCACGACAGCCAACGCTGGCTCGCCACCGGCAATGGCGGGGTGCTGCTTAGCTCAGAGGACGGAACTCGGTGGCAGGCGCTCCAGCCTGGTAACTTTGCCAACGGATACCACGCACGCCTGGAGCCTGTAAAGAATGGTGTACTGATCGCGGGCCAGACGATTGGACTGCTTTCTGATGACAGCTGGCAGACTTGGCCGGATGCCATGGCAGGGGGAATCTGATCATGATCAGTGCATTTGCCCGTTCCCTCTCCGAATTCTGCATCCGTCACCGTGTTTGGGTGACTGCCATTATCTTCGTGTCCACTCTGTTAATGGCACTGACCCTGCTGAAGATCGACGTACGAACCGTATTCAGCGATATGGTGCCAAGCGACCATGAATACGTGGACGTGCATGAGACCTACAAGGATACCTTCGGCGGCAGCAACAAGGTGTCGATCCTGGTCCAGGCCCGTGACGGCGATATCATGACCCAGCCGATCCTTGAGGAAGTTAAACGGATTACCCGGGAGTTGGCAAAGGTGAGCGGCGTTAACCCGTTCCAGGTAGTATCTCTTGCTTCCCGCAAGCTCAAGTCCGTCAGTGCTTCGTCGATGGGTATCGAGAGCGTACCGCTGATGTGGCCGGATGTCCCGGAATCCGATGCCGGCATTGAGGCCCTTCGCGAGGCCATCATCAACAACCCGCTGGTTTACGGAATCTACGTCGAGCCCGACCTGTCCTCGACTCTGATTCAGATGGATTTCTATGACCATCTGGTGGACTACAGCAAGATTTTCCCGCAGGTCCAGGGGATTCTGGATGCCTCCCCGGTGGCCGATCAGGTAACGCATCATGTGGTGGGGGAGCCTATTCTCTATGGTTGGGTCGACTTCTACCTGGATGAGACTGTCTCCATTGCCCTGATCTCCCTAGGCGCCATGCTGTTTGCCCTGTTCCTGCTGAACCGCACTTGGCGCGGCACCCTGCTGCCTCTACTCAGTGGCGTGGTGTCTACCATCTGGGCCCTGGGTATCGGGGTTCTGCTGGGCTTCAACTTCGATCCACTGGTGATTGTGGTGGCGTTCATCATCACCGCGCGCTGCTTCAGCCATGCAGTGCAGTTAATCACCCGGTTTGACGACCTCTGCGACGGCGAGGGTGTGGAGCCGCGAAAGGCCGCCGAGCAGACCATGAAGGAACTGTTCCGTCCCGGTCTGCTGGGGCTGGTGTCCGATGCCGGTGCCATCCTGTGTGTGGTGCTCACACCCATTCCGCTGCTGCAGAAGGTGTCGATCATCGGTGCGATCTGGGTGATGACCATCGGCTTCTCTGCCGTGATTCTCACGCCAGTGCTGCTGAGCTGGGTCAAGGCGCCCCTGCGCAATGCCCACCCACTGAACCTGCGCTTCCTCCTGAATGCCGTGCTGTCTGTGGCCGTGAAAGTGGTCGAAACCCGGGCCAGGTTCTTCGTCCTTCCAGTCACACTGATACTTGTTGCCGCTCTTGTGTTCAAGGCCACCGATCTGACCATTGGCGACGCGACCACCGGTTCCCCCATCCTTTGGGAAGATTCCCAGTTCAACCGGGACAGTGCCCTGATCAACGCCAATTACCCGGGCACCGAGCAGATGTTCGTGGTGCTGGAGGGCGAGAAGGAGGACGCGCTCAAGCGCCCGGATGTCCTGGCCTGGATGCAGGGTTTCCAGCGCCGTATGGAACGCCTGCCCTCAGTGGGAGGCAGTGTCTCACTGGCTGACATTGTGGTGGACGTGCGCCGCAACCTGTACGAGGGCAACCCCCGGTACCGGGAGCTGGGCGCTACCCAACTGGAAAATGGCGAACTGATCAGCTTCTACATGCAGGGGGCTGCGCCGGACGATCTCGCCCAGTTCGCCGACCCGCTGTTCCAGAACGGCTCGGTGATCCTGTTCTTCCGGGACCGTCAGGGCGAGACCCTGCGTCACGCCACCTACCAGATCCGTCGGTACATTGAGGAAAATCCCCTCGAAGGCGTGGATGTGCGTCTGGCGGGTGGTTCCCTGGGAATTATTGCCGCGGTCAACGAAATCCTGCTGTCCGATCAGATCGAGGCCATCGCTCTGGCGCTTTTGGTGGTCATCCTTTCCTGCCTTGCCGTTTACCGCTCGTCGGCCAGCGGCATCTTTTTCATTGTTCCGGTGCTGATCTCCAACGTGGTGACCTTTGCCTTCATGGCCTGGCAAGGCATCGGCATGAGTATCAGCACTCTGCCTGTCGTCGCCCTCGGGATTGGTCTGGGCGTGGACTACGCGTTTTACATCGTCGATTCGGTGAAGGAATACCTGGAAAAAGATCCCGGGGCAGACCCCATGGATGCTATTCGCCAATCCCTGTTTTCTGCCGGCCGCGGCGTGCTCCTCACGTCTGTGACCCTTGCGGCCGGCGTTTTGTTCTGGTCCCTGTCTTCGCTGCGATTCCAGGCGGAGATGGGCACCTTAATTGGGCTGTGGCTGCTCGTTTCAGCGTTCACTTCGCTGTTCGTGATGCCATCCCTGGTTCGGGTGTTGAAGCCGAAGTTCATCTTCGGTGACCGCCCAGTAAAGGCCGAATCCGATCAAGGTATGGAACGGCTGGCGCAATCCACTCACTGATGATGGGTACCAAAATGAAGAGAGACAACAAAAACTCAACCTCGATTCACCGTCCCTGGCAGCGAGGCCTTCTGGCCAGTGCTGTGCTGGCAGCGTCGGTGAGTGTGCCTCAGATAGCTTCGGCCGAGGAAGACTGGCTCACCAAGGACTGGGAGGTCAGCGGTTACATTCGCCAGTACCTGTCCTGGAACCTCGAGAATCCGACATTGATCGGCCCGGACGGTGAGCAGAGGGACGACTATCGCTACGACCTGTCCATGGCGCGCACCGTTGGAAAGCTCGATCTGTACCGTGACTTCGGCAACTGGCGGACCAAGATAACTGGCCGGATTTCCCGTGAATCGCCTACTGACTACGGTAAAGATCTTCAGGATGTCATGGATGAATGGGCGGCTACCGGTGGTGCTGCAGGCTCCAGCGTTAACCTACGCGATGACGTCTACGACGACGAGGAACTCCGGGAATTCTGGGTGCAGGGTGACCTTACCGATTCCACCAACATCAAGGTGGGTCGCCAGCAGGTGGTTTGGGGCGAAACGGACTTCTTCCAATTGCTGGATGTGGTGCACGGCTACGACTTCCGCTGGCGCTCCTTCCTGGAACCGGAAAACGAGGAGCTTCGCAAACCGCTCAACATGGTCAACCTGACCCAGCAGTTCTACGACCTCGATGGCAGCCTGCAGGTGCTGTACATCCCCGGAAAACTTAATGATGGCGAAGACAGGGGCAACAGTTACGACGTGGAAGGCGGCCGCTGGGCTAACAATCCGAACAAGGGCATCACCTTTGCCTCTGCCCCGTTTGGTGCCAACGTGAAGTATAACTACGACCATCCGGACGCCGATATGGATGACGACTCCTTCGGTCTGCGTTGGAGCGGTCTGGCCGGTGACTGGGGATACTCGGTCGGGTGGTTCCGGGGTCCCAACCCTAATCCTGTTGTGAATCCGAACCCCGCCACCAATCCGGGTCAGCCGCAGTTGCAGACCGGCCCCTACGAGGGCGTGTATGAAGGCGGTGCCACCGAGGCCGGTGAGTTCATCTATCCGTTCATTGATGTCTTTGGCGTAACCGCCAACAACTACTTCGCGGGTCCGGACCTGGTGTTCAGTACTGAACTGGCCTACATACCGAATGCTCCCTACAACGTGGGCATCGAGAGCATCGCCGAAGGGCCCGGATGTGGTTTCTTCCCGGGCTTCTGTGGAATTGAAGAGAAGAAGCTGTTCCGGTCCATGTTCCGGATCGACAAGCAGCTGGATCTGCAGGACGTGCTGGGTACCAGCCGCCCATCCTTCTTCACTGTTCAGCTGTTTAACAACTGGATTACCGACTACGAGAAAGAAGAGCAACTGGTCAACCTTGCCGGCTTCGGCGGCGAGACCGAGGAATTCAGCAGCATCATCACCGCGGTGCTTGCCACCAACTACGCCAACGACCAGATCAACCCTTCCCTCGCCATTGGCTCGGACCTGACCTATGGCGGTGGCTTTGTTATTCCGGCGGTCGAGCTGGCCTATGGCGACCACATCCGTGTGCGCCTGGAGGCGGACATCTTCTTCCACGAGAAGGATCAGGAACGCCCTCTTCAGGGCTTCAACGATACGAACCTGTTCGGGTACTTCTCCGGCAACGATCAACTGCTTGCGCGGTTGACCTACCAGTTCTGAGCATATGAGGAGAGTAACAATGAAAACAATCACATCCGTTAAAAGTCTCACCCTCGCTGTAGGCCTTATGGCCGGCTCGGGCTTCCTGCAGGCCGCTGAACTGTCGGCGGGTGACACCATAAACTCGGGTAACCTGGACCAGCGCCTGTCAGATACCTTTCATGGTGACAGCCTCGACGGTCTGCTGACCGATCTGCAGAAGCGACTGATCCGCGAAGAGGGCCTGGAGATCACCCTGAAGGATCCGGAGCCCATCAAACTGGGTGAGGATTACCTAGAAGCCACCGAGCAGTATTCGGCCAGCGCCACGTTCAACCCGGATACCCGGATGATGGAAGGCTGGCAGGCCGGCATGCCGTTCCCGAACGTGGACGAGAACACCGCGTACGCTGCAGAAAAACTCATCTGGAACCATCATGTTGCCCAGCCCACCAAGAACTTCCAGGACTACCCGGAGTTTGCGTACCTGTTTGTGGATGACGAACGGGGCCTGGAGCGTACCCAGGAGTGGGTCCTGCGCCGCTACTACATGAAAGGTCGCCTGGGTGAAGAAAGCACCGTGGAGGGCGACGGCGATGTACTTTGGAAGCAGCTGCTCTACGCCACCTACCCTGCCGATATCCGTGGCCTGGGCCTTTTCACCGTACGCTATGACAGTCCGAAGCTGGATGACAGCTGGGCGTACATCAAGTCGGTACGCCGCACCCGCCGCCTATCCGGTGGCACCTGGATGGATCCGATCGGCGGTACCGACCAGCTGAATGACGACATCGAGATCTTTAACGCCCACCCCACCTGGTACCCCGAGTACAAGCTGCTGGGCAAGCGCAAGGTTCTGGTTGTTGCCAACAGTCAGTCCACCGCCTGGAATGAAGACGCCAGCGGCAGTGCTGCCTTCCCGATTGTCGATCTGGACAACGCCCCCTACTGGAACCCGAAGGACCAGTGGGAGCCCCGTGAGGTCTGGGTGATTGAGGCCGTCGCTCCGCCCGAGCATCCGTACAGCAAGAAAGTCATGTACATGGATGCGCAGTTCCCTCGATTCTACATGGCAGACGTTTACGATCGTAAAGGCGAGTTCTGGAAATGGATGAACTACAACCTGCGCACCATTGAAACCGAGGATGGCGACCGGGGCATTGTCTCCAACGCGGGCTTCACCATCGATTACCAGCGTCGTCACGCCACCATCTTTGTTCTGGCGCCCAGCGCCAAACTTAACACGGATGGGTTTGATGGCAATTCCATCAGTTTGCGCGAGCTTGAGCAGGCAGCAGTTCGCTGAAGCCGGCCCAAACCCGATATAGAACAGTCAGGAGACACCTATGAGCTTTCGACTAGGGGTTGATGTGGGTGGTACCTTCACGGACTTGCTCCTCATCAACGATGATACCGGGGCAACCTATACCGCCAAGGTTCCCTCTACCCCCTCGGATTCGTCCGTGGGGGTACTGAACGGGATCGAGAAGATCTGCCGCACCTCGGGTATTGATCCAAAACAGATCCGCTCGGTGATGCATGGCACCACGGTCGCCACCAACGCCATCCTCACCCAGAAGGGTGCCAAGGTCGGTTTGGTGACTACCCAGGGGTACAAACAGGTTCTGCATATTGCCCGCTCGTTTGTGCCAGGTGGCTTGGGGGGCTGGGTTATCTTCAATAAACAGCCGCTGCTGGCCCCGCTTGAGCACACAGTGGAAGCGGTGGAGCGCCTGAGCGCCAGCGGCGAGGTGGTCACGTCGTTGGACGAGGCGGATATCCGGACGAAGCTCGAAGAGTTGCGTGACGCCGACATTGAAGCGCTGACAGTGTCACTGATCAACGCATACGCCAGCGGTGTCCACGAAGAGAGGATAGCCGAGATCGCCGAGGAGGTAATGCCTGGCATCCCGGTATCGCTCTCTTCCCGCGTGGTTCCGGAAATGCAGGAATATGAGCGCACCGAAACCACGGTGGTCAACAGCTTTGTGCGTCCAGAGGTTTCAAGTTACCTGGACCATCTCGAAGCGGAAATCCAGGCTCGTCTGGCCGATGATGTGCAGCTTTCGATCCTGCGCTCCGACGGTGGCCTGGCAACCTGTGACTCGGCATCCTACACACCGGTCAACCTGCTCCTCTCGGGCCCCGCCGGCGGTGTTGCCGGTGCGATCTGGTTCTGTTCCCGGGGTGGCTTTGACAAAGTACTTACCTTCGATGTCGGCGGTACCTCCACGGACGTAGCGCTGATCGAAGACAACCATGCACGCCTGCGCCGGGAGACAAGAGTGGGGGACGTGGCCGTTCGTGCTCCATCGGTCGATGTTCGTACCGTGGGTGCCGGCGGTGGTTCCATCGCGTTCGTACCGGAACTGACGAAAGCACTCCGTGTAGGCCCTGACAGTGCCGGCGCAGAGCCGGGCCCGGCGGCCTACAACAAGGGTGGCGAGCAGCCTACCGTGACCGACGCCAACGTGGTACTGGGCTACCTGCCTGCTAATCAAAAACTGGGCGGCGACATGGAAATCCGGAAGGACTTGGCCGAGGCTGCGGTCCAGAAAGTTGCGGACGCCATGGGCGTGCCACTGAAAGAAGCGGCGGAGGGAATTGTTCGCATCGCCAATGAGCACATGTTCGGAGCCCTTCGACTGATCTCTGTCGAACAGGGCTATGACCCCCGGGAATTCGCCCTGTGTGGCTTTGGTGGCGCAGGTCCGCTGCACGCCAACGCGCTTGGTATCCTGATGGATGCCTGGCCGGTGATTGTACCGCCATCTCCCGGCGTTCTCTGCGCCTACGGCGATGCGACCACCCGAGTGAAGGACGAGGCGTCCCGATCCCTGATCAAAGGCTTCTCTCAGCTGGACAAAGAGAGCGTGGTTAGCATTTTGGAAGGGTTGACCCGTCAGGTTACCGAGTCCCTGGAGAAGCAGGATATTCCGGCTGACCAGCAGACCATCACTTGGCAGGCGGACGTGCGTTACCAGGGCCAGGCATTGCTGCTGACCCAGGATGTGTCGCCGGATGCCCTCCGGGACCAGGGCCTCGCTCTTCTTCAGAGCGCATTTGATGCGGAGCACGAGCAGCTCTTCAGCTTCTCCCTCGACGAAGAACACGAACTGGTGAACCTGCGCGCTATTGCCCGGGCGCCACGCCCGAATATAACCGAGCGGGAATGGGCGACCGAAGCCACCGATCTGTCCGCTGCTATTACCGGTGAAAGTCCGATCTATTTCAACGGTGCCGATCATAACGCCACGCTTTATGATCGCGAGCGGCTCTGTCCGGGGCACGTCTTGCCTGGACCGGCTATCGTGACCGAAATGGATTCCACCACCGTCGTCTTCCCCGGCTATCAGGCGGAAGTGGATAAGGTGGGTAACCTGTTGATTGAACCTGTCGGCCGCCAGGGCAAGGAGTAATCGTATGCCTGCGAATATCATTCAGCCAAACAGCACCCCGTTGCAAAAGGTCGACGTGGATACCGTGACACTCGACATCATCGAGAACGCCATGGCGAACGCCCGCAATGAGATGGATGCAGTCCTGTTTCGGACCGCCATGTCCCCGGGCATCCGGGAGCAGGGTGATGCTTTTCCGATGATTGCCAATCACGAGGGCAAGATGGTGGTAGGGCAGTTCGGCTCTTTCATCACAGGCTTCATCCAGTCCTACAACGGCGATATCGAGGAAGGCGACATCTTCCTCACCAATGACCCCTACATGTGTGACGGGGCAGTGAGCCACCTGCCGGACTGGCTGGTGCTGGTCCCGGTGTTCAAGGACGGCCGCCTGATTAACTGGGCTGCCATGTTCGGCCATATGTCGGACGTTGGCGGCAAGGTACCGGGTAGTCTGCCCACCGACGCCCAGACCATCTTCGAGGAGGGGATTCGCATCCCGCCCGTGAAGATCTACAAGAAGGGCGAGCTGAACCACGATGTGCTGGAATTGATCCTCCATAACGTGCGGATGCCGCGCTGGAACCGCTCGGATTTCAACGCCATCGTCGCTTCCTGCCGCACCGCCGGACGCCGCTGCGTAGAGCTTGCCCAGCGATTCGGTGACGACATCTTCAGCAGTGCCCTTGGCATGATGCTGGAGCGTAACTATATCGCGATGCGGGAAATCATCCGCAACGTGGTGCCCGAGGACAAGCGCTCGTTTGAAGACTACATCTGTGACGACGGCGCTGGTCTTGGGCCCTATACCATCCGTTGCACCATGTGGCGTGAAGGTGACAAAGCGATTTTTGATTTCGAGGGTACCGACCCCCAGGCTCCGTCCTCAGTGAACTTCTACCTCAACGAGGAGATGTTCAAGATGTTCTTCGGTGCCTTTACCATCAACCTGTTTGACCCGTCGATCCTGTTCAACGATGGCTTCTACGATCTGGTGGAGGTTCGGATTCCCCAGGGTAGTATTCTCAAGCCGAATTTCCCGGCGGCGCTGTCTTGCCGGACTCACCTGCTCGGTCGCATTTTCGACGTGATGGGCGGGCTGCTGGGTCAGGGCACGCCGGATGCCATGAGTGCCGCGGGATTCTCTGATTCTCCGCACTTCATGTACTCCGGCTACGATGACAAGGGCGAGTGGTTCCAGCTCTTCCAGATCGGTTTCGGTGGTATTCCTGGCCGGCCGGTCGGCGATGGCCCGGATGGCCACAGTCTTTGGCCCGGCTTTACCAACGTGCCCAACGAATTCGTGGAGGCTTACTTCCCGCTCCGCATCGAAACCTATGAAACCATCATTGATTCCGGTGGTGCGGGCAAACACCGCGGCGGCAACGGCATCCGTGTAGGGTATCGCTTGCTGGCAGACGGAGAAATTTCCATCCACGATGATCGCTGGTTGACCTACCCTTGGGGCGTTAACGGAGGCGACCCCGGGATGCGCAGTCGGAAGGAATTGGTGAAGGCAAATGGCGAACGCCGGGTACTGCCCTCCAAGTGCGACCATATCAAGGTGGAAAAAGGCGATCTCGTTGTCTTTGACACCTGGGGTGGCGGCGGTTGGGGCAACCCCCTGGAGCGGGATCCGGCGGCAGTGGCAACCGACGTGGTGAAAGGGCTGATCAGCGTTGACGGTGCCCGTCGCTATGGTGTGGTCCTGGATGCTAAAGGCGCCATTGACCAGTCGGCCACCGAGGCCTTGCGTACAGAGATGGCCGGCAGTCGTGATAACGACGCTCTGTTCTCAAGGGGTGGCACCATCGAGCAGATCAAGGCTCGTTGTGAAGCTGAGACGGGATTGCCCGCGCCGGCAACGCCGGTTTGGAACACCGCAGGGGTGCACTGATGGCCCTGTCATCCAACGTGCTGAAACGGGGACAGCGCTATGCGCTGATCCTCGTGGATCTCAGCGTCGGCTTTACCGACCCGTCACAGAGCCCTTTGGCGTCCGAGTCTGACGACGTGGTTGAAGCCAACCGGGTGTTGCTTGAACGTTTCCGGGAACGCGGCTGGCCGGTGTTTTTCACCACCGTCGCGTATTCGGAGCCGTCCCAGGCTTCGGTATTCCGGGAGAAACTGCCGGCACTCAACGTACTGGAAGCCGGTTCCGGGCTCGTGGAGATGGACTCAAGACTGCAACCCCGGAGCGACGAGCCGGTCCTCGTAAAACACTGGGCCAGCGGATTTTTTGGTACCGATCTGGATGACCGGCTCAAGGCCGCTGGCGTGGACGGAACGGTGGTTACGGGTCTGACAACCAGTGGCTGTGTGCGGGCCACGGCGCTGGACAGCCTTCAGCATAACTATCGGACCCTGATCCCGCGGGAAGCGGTCGGAGACAGGGATCCTGACGCCCACGAAGCGAACCTGCGGGATCTGGGGATCAAATATGCGGACGTTATGTCTCTCAGCGAATTGCTTGCGTTTCTTGACTAGAGCGGTGATGGCCGCATATTTGGCCCTCCTCGTAGGGTGTGCGGCAACACCCGCCGGCCAGGAAATCGGCAGTAACCGGCAGGCGTTTCTGGAACGACTCTCATCCGATCCGCAGGCCTGCCAAACCTACCGCGAAGCCTATGTGCGTGGATTTCGGGAGAACGTCAGCGCTTTGGCGCAGTCAGATCAGGCTGGCCAGGCAGAGGCCGCGCGGCAGCTCAGTCAGGCCCGTGAACGTCTGCTGGCGGCGGGATTAAGCGAACCTGACTGCGCTCGCCCTTACTGCATCATCGAACCGCTTCAGGAAGGTAAGCTCGAAACCTGGTGCGGCTATCGTCTGGATGCCGACAGGGGTGAGGAACTCTATCAATGGCTTGACTGGGAGACCGTTCAGGCTGCGGTGCAACGCCAATAACGAGGACAACAAACATGGCTGCGCGTACGCTCTACGACAAACTCTGGCAGCGCCACCTGGTGGATGAACTGCCTGACGGTTCCGCGTTGCTCTACATCGACCGTCATTTGCTGCACGAAGTGACCACGCCCCAGGCTTTTTCCGGTCTGCGCTCGGCTGGTCGAAAGCCCTGGCGAATTCCGGCCAATGTAGCGGTGCCCGATCATGCCGTACCAACCCGGAAACGGGAACTCGGCGTCGCAGGTATTGCCGACCGTGTTGCGCGAAAACAGGTGGAAACCCTGTCGCGTAATTGCGAGGAATTCGGTATTCCGTTGATTGAACTGGAAGATGCCCGGCAAGGGATCGTACACGTGGTGGGTCCGGAGCAGGGCCTGACCTTGCCGGGCATGACCATCGTTTGCGGCGACTCTCATACCTCCACTCACGGCGCTTTCGCGACGCTCGCCATGGGAATCGGTACCAGCGAGGTGGAGCATGTGCTGGCCACCCAGACCCTGCGGACCCAGAAACAGAAAAACATGCGAGTGGTGTTCGAAGGTCAGCCAGGTTTCGGGGTGACCCCAAAAGACCTGATTCTGGCGCTGATTGGGCGTATAGGGACCGCTGGCGGCAACGGATATGCCATTGAATACGCCGGTGCAGCCATTCGTAACCTGTCCATGGAGGGGCGCATGACCATCTGCAACATGAGCATTGAAGCCGGTGCCCGGGCAGGCATGGTTGCTTATGACCGGGTGACGGAACAATACGTGGAGGGCAGACCCCAGGCGCCAGTTGGCGAGCGCCTGGAGCAGGCTCGTGAGTATTGGCGCACGTTGGTTTCGGATGCGGAGGCAGATTTTGATCGCGAGGAGCATTTTCCGCTGGAAGCCCTGGTGCCGCAGGTAACCTGGGGCACATCCCCAGAGATGGTCACCGGTATTGATGGCAAAACCCCGGATCTTTCTCAGCTGGCGCCGGAGAAGCGGGAATCGGCCAGGCGGGCTCTGGACTACATGGGGCTTGAGCCCGGGCGCCCCCTGAAGGGGTTGTCAATCGACAAGGTTTTCATTGGTTCTTGCACCAATGCCCGCATGGAGGACTTGAGAGCCGTCGCTAATCTGGTGCAGGGACAGAAAGTGCACCGGTCGGTGAAACAGGCTCTGATTGTTCCAGGGTCTGGCCAGGTTCGCCTGCAGGCAGAGCGGGAAGGTCTGGATATGATTTTTCGAAATGCTGGTTTCGAGTGGCGGGCGGCGGGATGCTCAATGTGCCTCGGTATGAATGATGATCGGCTTAACCCTGGCGAGCGCTGTGCCTCCACCTCTAACAGGAACTTTGAAGGCAGGCAGGGCAAGGGTGGTCGGACTCATCTGATGAGTCCGCTGATGGCCGCTGCGGCTGCGTTGGCGGGCGAAATCACCGATGTGAGGGAGGTATAGGATGGAGGCATTCAAAACACACACCGGTCTGGTCGTTCCTTTCGACCGGTCGAATGTGGACACCGACGCAATTCTGCCCAAGCAGTATCTTAAAATGCTGGAGAAAACCGGGTTTGCAGACTTCCTCTTTGATGATGAGCGATATCTGGACCCCGGTGATGTGGACATCCCCGTGTCGGAGCGCAGACCGGATCCCGACTTCATTCTGAACCGGGCGCCCTACGACCGTGCTTCCATCCTGCTGGCCAGGGCAAACTTTGGCTGTGGGTCATCCCGGGAACACGCGGTCTGGGCCCTGAAGGACTTTGGCGTTCGAGCGGTTATTGCCAGCAGTTTTGGGGATATTTTCTTTAACAACTGCTTTAACAATGGCCTGCTTCCGGTAATACTCGACGAGTCAACCATTGACGAATTGTTCAATTTGGCCAGTGACACGGACGGTCTGGAACTGACGGTGGATTTGGAGCAATGCGAGATTCGCAGTCCGAAGAAGACCTGGCGTTTCGTGGTTGAGTCGGGTCGGCGGGAGAACCTCCTCAGCGGTCTGGATGAGATAGGTCGTACCCTGACTTTTTCAGGCTCCATTCAGGCCTACGAGGCGAACCGAAGAACCCTGGAACCCTGGCTTTTTGAGTAGAACCGGATTGAGGAGGGGATGATGGAGTTCAATAACGCCGAAGCAGATCGAGTTAAGTTGTGCCTGATCGGCAACTCCAAGCTCAGCAAGATGGTTCACTCCCTGATTCCGGAATTCCAATCCATCGCTGAGATCGTCATCATCGACAGCATCTTCAACGATGCCCTCATGTCTGCGCGGCGTCTGGTCGAGCATGACGCGGTGGATGTGTTCATTAGCGCCGGAGCGAATGCGCACTATCTGAAGGACACCTTGCCGGTGCCGGTCGTGGCACTGGAGCTCAGGCAATCCGATTTGGTCAATGCCGTACTCAAGGCCCGCCAGATCAGCAACAAGATTCTTCTGCTGACCTATGAACACCAGAGCACCTGGACTGAGTTTCTCGATTACGTGGAAGGTGTCGACATTGTTCATCGCACCTATAAGACTGCAGAAGAGGCCCGGGAAACCTTCCACGGTGTAGAGAAAGACGGTATTGGTGTGGTGATCGGCTCCAGCTTTATCTGTGACCTGGCTGAGCAGGAAGGCCTGCCGTTTGTCATGGTGTATTCGAGGGAATCCTGCCGTTACATGGTCCGAAAGGCGATCTCTGTGGCCGGAGAGCACAAGCGCGAAGGCGAACGCCGAGCGTTTGTGCAGTTCCTTATGGATAGCGCAAGCAGTCCAACCATCATCACCAACCGGGACGAACAGATCATTGGATTTAATCGAAGTGCTCTGGGTCTGGTGAAGGGACTAGCTCGCAACAAACGCATTGATCGGTTTTTGGATAGCCGGTTTCTGCAAACACCAGATACGGTTGCCGAGGGCATTCAAGTGGGAGATCGGCTGTGTCGGGTTCAGAAGAGCGCCTTTGAAGTCGATGGTGTGCGAGTGGGGCACCTTTATGCCTTAACCGCGGCGCCGCAGAGCAAGTCTGGATCTGAAGGTAAGACCAGCGGGCTTATTTATGAGTCTGGTCGCATGGCGGAGGTCGCGCACTTTCTTCAAGTTTACGGCGCTACTCCGGGCGCAGTTTTGCTTAGAGGTGAAACCGGGACTGGTAAGGAGCTTGCGGCGAGAATGATTCACGACTCCAGCGCCAACAAAGAGGGACCTTTTGTTGCTATCAACTGTGCCGCTATTCCCAGTGAGCTCTTTGAGTCAGAATTGTTTGGTTATGCCGATGGCGCTTTTACAAGCTCGCGTAGTGGTGGCAAATCCGGGTTGCTGGAAACCGCCAACAACGGCACCTTTTTCATGGACGAAATCAACTCTTTGCCTTTGCCGCAGCAGGCTAAACTTCTGAGGGTGCTGCAAGAGCGGGAAGTCCGGCCGGTCGGCTCGCGAAGGTCCATAGCTCTCAACATCAAGTTTGTCGCTGCATGTAACCACGATCTGCTGGAGGAGGTTCGAGCTGGTCGGTTTCGGGAAGATCTTTACTACCGGCTCAACGTGTTCATAGTGAATCTGCCGCCACTACGTGAGAGGCCAGACGATATTGAACCCCTGACCCGCCACTTTATCCAGTCACTCGGCAGGCAGTACGGAATTGATGCCGATGAAAATGCCTTGGCCGAGGTCTTGGTTCCCCGATTCAGGCGATATGGTTGGCCTGGCAATGTTCGCCAGCTGGAAAATCTGATGGAGCGTTTGCTGGTGTCGTCCACGCTTTATTCATCAACGGAACAGTTCGCGTCCCATCTTCAAAGCTTGGCCCCGGAGTTGTTCGAGTTGACAGATCTGGGCCAATCCGGGTTAACCGAGGGCTGTCACCTGCAGTCCGTCGAGCAGGAGGAAATCCTTAAGGTGCTTGGTCGCTTCGGGGGCAACAAGACCAAAGCTGCGGAGTACCTCGGCATCAGCCAGACCACACTCTGGCGTCGATTGAAACAGATGAGTGCCGATCCCCGGGCAGTGGGTAACGATCAATCCGGAGAATAATATGGCAATAGGTACAGAACCGGTCCACCTTGACCCCGACCCCTTTGAACATTTCTTCATTGGCCAAGGCCACTGTGTGGGAAATCTGATATTTCTGTCGGGCCAAGCAGCGATTGATCAGATTGGGGGCGTCGTTGGCCCGGGGGATATTGATGCCCAGATTGATCAGGCAATGGCGAATATTGAGCGGGCACTGAATGCCGTAGGGTCGGGCGTCGATCGCATTTTCAAGATCACTGTATACCTTACAGACATGAATAACTTTGAAAGCGTTATAAAGATGCGGGAACGCTACTTTGACAAACCCTGGCCTGCAGATACGACGGTCGGTGTGTCCGCACTGGCCCTGCCAGAATTGATGGTTGAGCTGGATGTGATTGCCACCCGGCCCTAACCGGGTGGCAATGCGTGGGTTTACTGCAACTGATCCCGAATCAGTTTCTTGTTGATCTTGCCAACACTGGTCTTCGGAATATCTTCCACGAAATCAATATGCTCCGGGATCGCCCATTTATTGATCTCGCCGCTTTCCACAAACTGCTTCAGATGGTTCTGGATATCCTCTGCACTGGCTTGCTCGCCCGGCTTCAAGGTGACCAGAGCATGCGGGCGTTCGCCCCATTTTTCATCAGGCACGCCAACCACCGCAGCACCGGCGACAGCGGAATGCTGGCTGATCAGGTTTTCCAGATCCAGTGAAGACAGCCACTCGCCACCGGTCTTGATCACGTCCTTGATGCGATCCTTGATGGTGATGGTGTTGTCCGGCTCCATGGAAGCCACGTCGCCGGTGTGAAGCCAGCCACCTTCCCAGAGCTGTTCGCCTTTCTCGGGCTCCTTGAAGTAACCCTGGGTCAGCCATGGCGCGCGGGCCACGATCTCTCCCTTGGCCTCGCCATCATGGGGGACCGGGTTGCCTTCGGGGTCCACAATTTCCAGCTCAACCATGGGCGTCGCAATACCGGTCTTCACCCGGATCGCAGTTTGCTGCTCAAGAGGCAGTTCCAGGTCTTCGGGCTTCAGGTGCGACGCGCAGAGCAGCGGACAGGTCTCAGACATGCCGTAGGCGGTGTAAAGTTTGATGCCGAGCTTGGCCCCGGCGTCGCAAAGCCCTTTGGTGAGTGCGCTGCCGCCGATCAAGACGTGCCAGTTGCTCAGGTCGGCCGTCTTGATGGATTCGGTGGCCATCATCATCTGCATGATCGTGGGCACGCAGTGAGAGAAAGTCACTTTGTGTTCCTTGAGCAGATCCACCAGTAGCTCCGGCTCATAGCGGCCCGGATATACCTGTTTGATGCCCATCATAGTGGCGGCATAGGGCACGCCCCAGGCATGCACATGGAACATGGGCGTCACTGGCATGTAGACCGATGAGGAACGCATCAGCGGCATCTCGTCGAATGACGCCACGGTGCCCGTCATGGCCAGCGTGTGCAGTACCAGCTGGCGGTGGCTGAAGTAGACACCTTTGGGATTGCCGGTGGTGCCCGTGGTGTAGAAGGTGGTCGCTACACTGTTTTCGTCGAAATCGGGGAAGTCGAACTTGTCATTGGCTCTTGCGAGAAGGTCCTCATACTCCCCGACAGCCTCAACAGGTGCCTGTTGTGCGTTATCGCTGTCGGTGAGCTGAATCCAGGTCTTGACCGTTTTGATCTCGTCTTTGACGGCCTCAATGATCGGGAGGAAGTCGTCGTGAACCAGAACCACATCGTCTTCGGCGTGGTTCATGGTGTAAACGATCTGGTCCGGCGACAACCGGATGTTGACCGTGTGCAGAATGGCGCCAATCATCGGAATGGCAAAGAAGCACTCCAGGTACCGGGGGGTATCCCAGTCCATGACCGCAACGGTATCGCCCGGTTTCACGCCGGCATCGGTCAATGCGTTTGCCAGACGGTGAATGCGCTCGACGAGATCCGTATAGGTGTACTTGCTGCGGTTGGAGTAGACAATTTCCTGGTCTGGATTGTACCTGGGGCCCGAGAGCAGGAGTCGTTTGATCAGCAGCGGGTACTCATAGGCGTTTTCAGCCGGGGGTAGAATGCGTGTCTGTGCCATTACGTGTGTCCTCTTTCCCAGTTGTTGGTGTTATCGCGAGAAACAGGAATAAATCTGACACAGATTGGCTGAAACAGGAACCGAAAAGGGTGAAAAAATGCAGAGCGAACGGTGGCTTAGGTGCGAAATCCGTTTCGCTCTGCGGACGCGCCCCTCAGGGGCAGCGATATTACTCGTAGGTGCGGAATTACTCGTAGGTGCAGAGGTAAGCCGTGTCGATGTCGGTCTTTGCCTTGAAGCTGGCCTGACCCGCTACGTCAAAACTCTCGCCGGCACCGTAGGTCATCCACTCTTCCATGCCGGGGAGCAGCACAGTGAGGGCGCCGCTGATGACGGTCATGGTTTCTTTCTTGCTGGTACCAAACTCGTACTCGCCCGGGCTGATCACGCCAACGGTGGCTGGCAGAGTCGAGGTCTGGAAGGAAATGGACTTGGCCTGGCCTTCGAAATATTCATTTACTTGCAGCATGTGCTGGCTCCTCGAATGATGTGGGCAGCCTACTATACGGGAATTTCGTGCACTTCCAATGACAAAATAATCAGCCTGAGCCGTCCTTGTTATTGTCGGGCACTGCTCGGTCTGTTTTGGTTTCAAGTCCGCTGTAAAGCTTGTGGGTGTCCGGATCGTATCGTTCCCGCAGTTCGTCCTTGGTGGTACCGCTCCAGAGCGAAATTCCGGTGAAGTAACCTGCCCGCCCGATGACATGAGCAGCGATCGGAGCGGTCAAAAGTATAAACACGATGAAGGCGATTGCCCTTGCCGCGACAGCGCTGTCTGAAAAGTGCAGTGCTACCCCGGCCATCGTGAGTATCGCGCCCATCGCGCCTGCTTTGGTGGATGCGTGCATGCGTGTTGGCAGGTCTGGCAGCCTGACAATGCCGATGGCCGCAAGCACCATGAATGAGGCCCCTGCCAGCAACAGGATGGAAACGAAAATTTCACTCATCCTTGACGCCTCCACGTTCCAGGAACCTGGCGAACCCTATTGCCGCGAGGAAAGCGGTGAGGGATATCACGATCGCCACATCAAGAAAACTGGAGACACCGGTATCAATGGCGTGAACCCCAACGTAGCCAACCACCACGGAAGCAATCAGCTCAAGTGCAACCACGCGGTCTGCCAGGGAAGGGCCTCGGGTTAAACGGATGAAGGCAAAAAGTAACGCCAGGGACAGCATGAGATACACAATATTAATGGCGATTCCAAGCATGGTGGGCTCCTAGCGCATAACCTTGAGGATTCGGTGTTCCAGTTCTCTCAGGTCATTTCTGAGCTGTTCCTCGTCCTGAAGAAACATGGCGTGGATGAACAGCACCCGTCGATCATCGGAAACGTCCAGGCTGAGGGTCCCCGGTGTCAGTGAGATCACACTACTGACGAACATGATCTCCATATCGGTACGTGCCTGTAGCGGAAATGCGATCACACCGGGCTTCATGTGCCAAACCGGCGTGGCGACATCGTAGGCAACCCGCAGGTTGGATTTCACCAGCTCTTTCAGGAAAAAGGCGAGGAAGGCGATTAATCTCGGAATTCTCCGGGAGTAGCCCTTCAACGCGGGCACCTGGTTTTGTAGAACCATGAGCGCAATGTAGCCAAAGCAGAAGCCGGCCAGCAGGTTCATGGCAGTGACGCTGCCACTGAGAACCACCCAGGCGATTGCAAGCAGCAGGTTCCAGAACAGGCCAATCATTTCGGCGTCCCTCCAAGAACCGCTTCTATGTATAGCTGCGGGTTCATCAACTGGTCTGCGGCCGTCTCGGCCAGAACGTAAATCGGCTGGCCGTACAGGCCAATAATGAGCGTGCAAGCCGCAAGCCCGACCACCGGCACATAGTAGGCCCAGTTGTGCGTATTTTTAATCTCGCCGTTGAGCCTGCCGACATCGGTCACATGGTCGGGAACCTTTTTCCAGAAGACTTCCGCCCAGATCTTGATCATTGAGTACAGGGTCAGCAAGCCAACCAGCAGAGCGATGGCAGAGATCACATATTCACTGGCCTCCAGGCTGGCTTTCACCACAATGAACTTGGCGAAAAAACCGGACAAAGGCGGAATACCGGCGAGCGAGAGCGCCGGAATCAAAAACAACAGAGCGAGGTACGGGCGCTGACGGTACACACCGCCCAGGTTCTTCAGCTCATAGCTCCCAAGCAGACGGTAGGTGATGCCGCTCACCAGGAACAGATTCGTCTTCACAATGATGTGGTGCATGATGTAAAACACGCCGCCAATCAGGGCCAGAGGCGTGAATAGCGCCAGCCCGAGCAGCATGTAGCCGATCTGGCTGACAATGTGGAAAGAAAGGATTCGCCGGAATTCGAACTGCGCCGCCGCGCCGAGAACGCCGGTCAGCATTGTCAGGGCCGCGGCCCAGAGTAATATGGTGTGTGTGTAGGCGACGTCCTGCGTGAAGATCAGCGTAAACACCCGATAGAGTGCGTAAACCCCTACCTTGGTCAGGAGCCCTGCAAACAGCGCTGAGACGGCGACTTGCGGCGTGTGATAGGAGGCAGGGAGCCAGAAAAACAGGGGGAACGCCGCCGCCTTGATGCCGAACGATACCATGAACATCAGCGAGACCACCGTCACCATGCCAGGGTCTTCCACGCTGTTCAGTTTCTGGGCGATGTCCGCCATGTTCAGGGTGCCCACCATCCCGTAGAGCAGGCCCACGGCGGAGAGAAAAATGGCCGACGAGAACAGGTTCAGGGTCACGTACTTGATGGCGCCTTCCATCTGGGCTCGCTCCCCGCCCAGGGTCAGGAGGGCAAACGATGCCAGCAGCATCACCTCGAACCAGACAAACAGGTTGAATATATCGCCAGTCAGAAAGGCTCCGGCTACGCCGGCGAGCAGCAGGTGCATCAGGGGGTAATAACCGAATTTTTCATGACCTTTCGGTGTTGAGGCCAGCGAATAGATTGCGATGGCAAGGCCGATAATGCCGGTTAGCACAATCATGATGGCGCCAAGAACATCGGACACCAGCACGATGCTGAAGGGCGCAGGCCAACTGCCCATTTCAACCACCAGAAAGCCCTGCTCAATGGTTGAACTCATGAGCCAGATGCCGGCTGCCAGCAACAGCCCGGTGGCAACAACTGCAAGGACCCGCTGAAGCGTGATGGAGCGCCAGAATGCCAGGGACAGAGCTCCGGCTGTCAGGGGTATCAGGATCGGGAGAACGAGTTCCGGGTTCAAGTATCCGTATCCTTCATCTTGTCCAGGTCATCGGTTCCAACCACTTCGTAGGCACGACGGATCAGAACCACGGCGAACGCCAGGACGCTGAAAGCAATCACAATGGCGGTGAGAATAAGGGCCTGCGGCAGGGGATCGGCCACTGCTCCAACGACTTCACTCGCCCCCTCGGGAATCAGCGGTGGTGCGCCCCGGGTCAAACCCGCGACCACGAAAATCAGAAGGTTGGCCGCGTTGCTCAGAATGATCAGGCCAATGACGAGTTTGACGATAGAGCGGCGCAGCATCATGTATATGCTGGCTGTAAAAAGCAGCCCAACGACATAGGCCATCAAGGTTTCCATAACTGAGCCCCCTCCCTGGCAATGAATGCACGGTTCATTCGTCCGACTCCATCAGGCTGATCACAAAGGTCATCAGCGTGCCCAGGACGGCCAGGTACACGCCAATGTCGAAAATCAGAACGGTTGATAGTTTCAGGTAGCCTTCACCGGGGAGTGGAACCTCCCACCAGAGTGCGGTAAGCATGGCCTGGCCAGTCCAGAAGGCAGGGATTGTTGAGGCGAGACCGAAGAGCAGCCCGGCCGCCAGAATATCCCGGGGGCTGACACGCAGCAGCTTGCGTGTTGATTCGGCGCCAAACGCGAAGGCATAGAGCACAAACGCACTTGCCGCCACCAGTCCACCGATAAAACCGCCACCGGGTTCGTCGTGCCCGCGCAAAAGCAGGAACACCGAAAACATCAGTTGTAGCGGCATAATCGCGAGAGCGGCGGTGTGGAGTATGAGCGTATTGGTTTTCATGGCTTGTGCTGGTCCTCCGCCCTGAGTTTGACCATCGAGTAAACCCCCATCGCCGCAAGGCCCAGAACAAAGATTTCCCCCAGGGTGTCCAGCTGCCTGAAATCCACCAGAATTACATTGACGATGTTTTTGCCGAAGGCCAGGCCATAACTGTTTTCAATGTAATAGCTGGAGATACTGTCGAAGTACTGGATATCCAGCACCGCAAGCATCAGCAGGGTCATGGTCGCGCCGGCAAAGATAGCCACGGACAGGTCCCGATAACGTTCCCACGGCGATGAAAGGTTGACGAAAGGCGGCAGTTTGAAGAGCACCAGGACCAGCAGTATCACAGTCAGGGTCTCCACGAGGAGCTGCGTGATGCCAAGATCCGGCGCGCTGAAATGGATGAATATAAGGGCCACCCCGAAACCCAGCACGCCGACTGACGCAACGGAACCCAGCCGGGACCGGGTGACACTGGCAAACACGGTGGCTGCGACAATAAGAAGAGCGATGCCAAACTCGTAGAAGTAGCCATTGCTGAAATCGAAATCCAGCTGGAAACCGTGGCGGGTGAACAGCGTGTAGCCTGTCAGACCGAAAGTGACCAGAACGAGGATCAGCAGATAGATGCCCAGAACCCCGTTCTGCAGCACCCGGGTTTGCCAGCTGGCAACCTGGGTGATCCCGAGCATGAATCGGAAATAGCCCGCCTCCGGACCAAAGCGGCTGGCGGCCGTGTTGACGGCATAAAGCGTCGGATGCAGTCGCTGCCAGGTTATGAAAAGCAGGGAGCCTGCGAGGAGGCTGGCGCCAGACAGCATCAGTGGAACATTCACTCCGTGCCACAGGGCCAGAGCCGTCGTCACCCCAGTGCCATAGACGGATGAGACTGTGGCATCCAGTACGAAGATTGCGGGCACAAATGGCACCACGCCAAAAATCAGCGCCAGAAGGGTCAATACGGCTGGGCCAATCAACATGGCGACGGGCGCGTCGTGGGGCTGTTTTGGAGTGGTGCGAACGGGACCGAAGAACGGCTTCAGGAAAACCAGTCCCGCTACGGCCACGACCAGAATCGACGAAGCGACAGCTGCTGTCAGGAGCCCCCATGGCCATACCGGCGAGTTGATAACCGACTCGAACATCAATTCCTTGGCAACGAAGCCGAAGAGTGGCGGAAGCCCTGCCAGCGACAATGCAGCCAGCCCGGTGATAACCGCAGTCCTCGGCATGCTGCGCCAGAGCCCGCCCATTTTCGTGATGTCTTTGGCGCCTGTTTCGTGGTCCAGTGCGCCCGCCAGCATGAACAGGGCGCCCTTATACAGCGAGTGCGCCACCAGAACGCAGACGAAAGCGATGATCGCCTTTTCCGTGCCGATCCCGATGAGCATGGTGAGGGTGCCCAGCGCCATGACCGTCGAGTATGCCAGCACCTTCTTGATGCCGGTGCTACTGAAGGCCAGGTAGGCGCCAGTGAGCATGGTCGCAGCGCCGAAAAACATCAGGGAGTTGCTCCACAGCGCATCCCCGTCCATGGATGAATTCAGGCGCGCCAGCAGATAGACGCCGGCCTTGACCATGGTCGCCGAGTGCAGGTAGGCAGAAACGGGGGTGGGCGCAGCCATGGCATTGGGTAACCAGAAGTGAAATGGTACCTGCGCAGACTTGGTGAAGGCTCCGATGAGTATGCAAACCGCCGCCGCGGTGTAGTAACCATGGTCGTGAATGGCCAGATCGGATGCCAGTATCTCGGAGAACGAATAGCTCCCGGTGATGAAGATCAGGAGAATCAGGCCGGCCATCAGTACCAGGCCGCCTCCCGCTGTGACGAAGAGCCCCTGCAGTGCGCATTTCCTGGCTTCTGCATCTTCATGGTTGAAGCCGATCAGCATGTAGGACGTAATGCTGGTCAGTTCCCAGAACACGAAAAAAGTGATGAGGTTATCGGATAATACCAGCCCAAGCATCGACGCCATGAACGACATCATGATGACGTAGAATCGGCCGAGATCCTTGTGGCCCTGGAGGTAGGAACCGGCATAGATCAGGATAAAGGTTCCGATACCGCTGATCAGAAGCGCGAAGACCAGTGCCAGGCCATCAACCATGAAATCCAGCGAGACACCGAGTCCGGGCATCCACTGGTTACGAATCAGAAGAGTTTCACCGCCGCTGACCGCCGGGATGAGGCTGACAAAATAGGCCGTGAGCAATGCGGGGAGAAGGGCCAGCACCCAGCCAATGTGTTTGCCTGCCACGCGATAAAGCGCGGGAACCGCCACAGCCAGCAAAAAGCCCGAAAGCACAGCCAGTAACATCATTCAAGGGTGCTCCTTTAAGACCCAAGTTAAAACGTCCTGCAGTTAACGGCGGTTTTTATAATCAGTATTTAATACGATTCCTTCTCACAAAAAGTTCTTGGACTTGTCGATTGAATTACTGGTCCCAGGGATGGCCCCGGGTGTTTTCTGTGGTGTTAACCTTCAAATGCATGGCAGCTTTTGCCAGGAAGTTGGCACTCACAGGGGCCGTCATGAACAGAAAGGCCGTGATCAGGAATTCCTCAATACCGATGCCCTGTCCAAGTGTGCTGAAGTAGATCACAGAGCTGATGACGATGGCGCCCACTCCAACCGTGGTTGCTTTGGTGGGGCCATGAAGGCGAGTAAAGAAGTCCGGTAGGCGAGCCAGGCCAATAGCGCCGATCAGGGTAAATGCGCCCCCGATGATCAAAAGCAGGCAGATGGCGAATTCAGCGTAGGGATTCATCGGATGTTTCCTCCAGGAGCATTTGTGTGCCGGGTGTGGGCTTACTCAATGACGCTGCCCCGCTTCAGATATTTGGCCATGGCGACGGTTCCAACAAAGCCCATGACAGCAATCAGAAGAGCCGCCTCAAGGTACATGCGTGTTCCGAGTGTGAGGCCGAGCAGAATAATCAAGGCAATGGCGTTGATATAGAGCGTGTCGAGTGCCAGCACTCTATCGGGTGCATCCGGTCCCTTGATCAGACGGTATACATTCAGAAGCGCCGCCACAGTGACCATGGCAATGGTGATGTAGAGGGCGATGGCTATCATTGGAACATCTCCAGCAGAGGCTTCTCGTAGCGGGTTTTGATCGTATCGATAACTGTCTGGTCGTCCTCGGCGTCAAGCGCGTGAATCAGCAGCAGCTTGTTGTCATCGCTGACGTCAGCGCTCACAGTGCCGGGCGTCAACGAGATAGTGCTGGCCAGAATTGTGATGGCCAGAGGGTGCTCCAGCTCCAGGGGATAACAGACAAATGCAGGACGTGCCGGCCTCGGGCTGAGGATGAGCCGTGCCACTTCAACACTCGCGATAACAATATCCCAGACAACGCGCAGGAGGTAGGCGGGCACCCTCCAGGCTTTGATGAATGCCGGCGGATCCGGCCAGAAGCCCTGGGTTATCTGCGGTATCGCCCATGCCAGGATCAGGCCCAGTACTGCGCTGCCACCGCTTATTCCGTCACTCAGAAACTGCCAGGTGATAAAAAGGGTAAGGCTCAGCCAGGGCTGGGGAAAACTCAGGCGATCAAGCATCAGCTGTCCTCCCTGACCATCTTGGTTTGCAGGATCTCAATATAGGCATCCTTGTTGTGCAACTGTTCGGCCGTGGCATCGGTGTAGCGGGTAATCGGGCCAGCCAGCACAACGATCACCACTGCCAGTGCAGTCAGGGCACCGGCTGCGACAGAAATCCGGCCGTTGAGCGGATCTGGCTTTTCCAGATGACCATCCACCGTGCGCCAGAAAACGATACTGCCAGCGCGGCTGTACGCGATAACGGTCAGGAAACTGCCGATCAGAAGTACTGACCAGAGCCATGCCATTTCGGTTCCCGACTGAACAGATTGCAGAATCAGGACCTTGCCGAAAAAGCCACTCAATGGCGGAAGGCCAGCCGCAGCTACGGCTCCGACCAGGAACAGCACGCTCAGGAAAGTACGGTTCTGCATTTTGGGGGCGGTAACGATTCGATCCTTGGCCGAGCCCCTCTGGTTGGCCACCAGCTCCGATACCAGGAACAGGCCGCCAACCGTCCAGGTGGTGCTCAAAAGATAGAACAGGGCAGCAGACAGACCGGCTTCGGACCCGAGCGAAATCGGTGCCAGCAAAGTGCCCACGGAAATGATGACCTGCCAGGCGACCAGGGTTTTCAGGCTGCCGGACCCCAGCGCACCAATAACCCCCATGGCGAGGGTGGCCAGGGCAATCGGGAACAGCCAGTCCATGCCCAGATTGGCGAGTTCGCCGGCGTCGTCGCCGAAGATCAGCAGATACACCCGCAGAATGGCGTATATGCCAACCTTGGTCATCACCGCAAACAGCGCGGCCACGGGCGCCGTGGCTTTGGAGTAGGCACGGGGTAACCAGAAGCATAGGGGGAGAATCGCGGCCTTGAGACCGAACACCACCAGCAACATCATGCCGCCGGCTTTAACGATGTTCAGACCTTCCCCGGACACCTGCGGAATCTTGACGGCCAGGTCTGCCATATTGAGGGTGCCGGTGACGCTGTAGATCATGCCAACACTGATAAGGAACACGGCGGAGCCTATCAGGTTCAGCACGACATAGTGCAGGCCCGGAACGGTCCTTACCGTGCCACCGCCATGCATCAGCAACCCGTAGGAGGCAATGAGCAGCACCTCGAAGGCAACAAACAGGTTGAACAGGTCACCGGTCAGGAAGGCGATGTTCAGCCCCATCAGCTGGAACAGGAAAAGTGCATGGAACTGGCGGTTGCCCTCGTCGGCACCGCCAATCGAATAGATGTGACAGAACAGGGCCAGCACGGCCGTCATGACCAGCATCAGTGCTGCGAGACGGTCCAGGACCAGTACGATCCCGAACGGTGGCTGCCAGTTGCCGAACGCATAGATGCGATAGCTGCCGTCGTCTGCCAGTACCAGAAGCACGATGGCGGAAACCAGCATCAAAACGGTTGTAGCCAGTGCCAGGGTGCGGCGAAGACTGATGGGTGCATAGCCCATGAAAGCCTGAAGAATGCCACCTAGCAGCGGAATCAGAACAGGAGCGGTAAGCCAGTGGTTCATTTACCGTTTACCTCCTCTTCCTGTTCCGGAGCAGGCGATTTGTAGGGCTGTTTACCATCCACGTGGTCGTCCTCGTTGTCCGCCAGGTTGCGCAGTGACAGGACGACAACGAACGCGGTCATGGCGAAACCAATCACGATAGCAGTCAGTACCAGTGCCTGTGGCAGCGGGTCGGAATAGCTCGCAGCCGTTCCGAGGACCGGTTGCTGGCCGGTCGCCAGGCGACCGCTGGAGAAGAGAAAGAGATTCACCCCGTAGGACAGCATGGTCAGTCCCACCACGACAGGAAAGGTGCGAGCCCGCAGAATCAGATAAACGCCGGATGCCGTCAGGGCACCAATGACCAGCGCAAAAACAAGCTCCATTATGCACCCTCCTTTTTACTCTTTATGGCGGAGTGGGGAGATATCCGGCCGATACTGACCAGCGCAAGCAGGGTAGCGCCGATCACAGTGAGATAGACGCCCAGATCAAAAATCAGTGCAGACGCGACCTCGAATTTGCCAACCACAGGCCAGGTTATGTAATCGAACGTGGAGGTCAGGAACGGATAGCCAAAGGCGAGGCTTCCGGCGCCCGCAACCGTTGCGAAGAGCAGGCCCAGGCCGATCACGTTGTGGTAACGGACAGTGATTCGGTCTTCGGTCCAGTCCATACCGCTGGCAATGTACTGGAGAATAAGGGCAACCGAAGTCACTAGGCCGGCGATAAAGCCGCCCCCGGGCAAATTGTGACCCCGCAGAAAAATGAAGGCGGATACCATCAGTGCCAGTGGCAGCATGGGCCGGGCAATCAACCTCAGCATCAGCGGGTGGGAATCCCGGGTCCATGCATGTCCCTCGCCGTCGCTGGGAGGTGGCGTCAGGGCCGTGTCCTTCAGCATGGCGTAGATGCCAAGGGCAGCAATGGCAAGGACGGTAATCTCACCCAGGGTATCGAAGCCCCGGAAGTCCACCAGGATCACGTTGACCACGTTGGTGCCGCCGCCACCGGTTTTGCTGTTTTCGAGGAAGAAATCAGAAATCGAACTGAACGGTTGGGTCAGCATCGCCAGTGTGACCAGCGTCATGCCAATGCCGGCAACCGCCGCAATGGCAATATCCCGCAACCGGCGTTTCAGTGGTGTCTCGATAGGCGTCCATGCAGGCATGTAAAAGATTGCCAGCATCAGGAGAACAATGGTGACGACCTCAACGGAAAGTTGTGTCATTGCCAGATCTGGTGCTGAGAAACGGGCGAAAGCCAGAGCCACGATCAGACCGACGACGCTCAGCAAAACAAGGGCATAGAACCTTTGACGGTGCAGGATGGCCGTTGTCAGAGCACAGAAGATCAACAGAACGGCCGCGATCCCTGTTGGTAAATCCACCGGGCTCAGTCCGTTTTCGCCGACAAAAATGCCAAGCCCGAGAAGCGGCATGGCTGCGACCGCGATAGCGCTTACCAGAAGAAGCATGGCGTATCGCTGAAGCGAGCCATTTTCGATGCGCGTGGTAAATCTGTTGGCCAGATCGACAACCCTCAGCACCACCGCTTCAAATACCGCCTTCTCATCAATTTCCTTGAACCGGGCGTGGAAGTCGAAGAAGCGTTGACGCTGGCTGTACATCAACAGTCCACCGAAGAAAGCGACGAAGCTCATGACCAGCGGCAGGTTAAAGCCGTGGTAAACAGAAAGCGTGTAGTCCGGCACATCGCCGCCAAGCGTGGCGGACGCTGCAATCTGGAGCAGCGGGCCAACGGAAACAGCAGGGAACACGCCGACCATGATGCAGGCAAATACCAGGATCTCCACCGGAAACTTCATGTAGCGTGGAGGCTCATGCGGTGGGTAGATCGGGAGATCGACGGGCTTGCCGTTGAAGAACACATCGTGGACAAAACGTGCTGAGTACGCCACCGCGAAAATACCCGCGAGTGTGGCAACGATCGGAGGTAGCCAGGCCCAGAGCCCCGGCAGGTTCAGCTCCAGGGATTCGGCAAAGAACATCTCCTTGCTCAGGAAGCCATTCAGCAAAGGTACGCCTGCCATGGATGAGGCGGCCACCATGGCCAGGGTTGCGGTGTGCGGCATGTAACGCCAAAGGCCATTGATGCGCCGCATGTCCCGGGTGCCGGTTTCATGGTCGATGATACCGGCGGCCATAAACAGGGAGGCTTTGAACGTGGCGTGGTTGATGACGTGGAAAACCGCAGCCACGGCGGCAAGCTGGGTGCCCATGCCGAACAGCAGGGTGATCAGGCCCAGGTGACTGACCGTCGAGTGGGCAAGCAGGCCTTTCAGGTCGTGCTTGAACATGGCCACATAGGCACCAATGAGCAGGGTGGCCATGCCGGTAAAACTGACCATGTAAAACCACTGTTCAGTGCCTGCCAGGGCCGGATACAGCCGGGCCATGAGAAAGATGCCGGCTTTGACCATGGTAGCCGAGTGCAGGTAGGCAGATACCGGTGTCGGTGCCTGCATGGCGTGAGGCAGCCAGAAATGGAACGGGAACTGGGCCGATTTGGTGAACGCGCCCAGCAGAACCAGGGTCAGGGCGACCGGATACATGGCATGAGCCTTTATCTGGTCTCCGGCTGCCAGAACGTCATCAAGCTCGAAGCTGCCAACAATGTTGCCGATGATCAGGATGCCGGCGAGCAGTGCAAGGCCGCCGCCGCCGGTTACCGCGAGTGCCATCCGGGCGCCACGGCGGGCGTCCTGTTTATGGGTCCAGAAACTGATCAGCAGGAACGAGGTCAGGCTGGTCAGTTCCCAGAAAATCATCATCAGGAGCAGGTTGCTTGAGAGCACGATGCCGAGCATCGATCCCTTGAAGCACAGCAGCAGGGCGTAGAACTTGCCGACGTTTTCATGGGCTTTCAGGTAGTAGCGGGCGTAAAGAATGATCAGCAGCCCGATAATCAGGATCAGCAGAGCGAATAGCAGGGACAGCCCGTCCAGACGAAAACTGAAGGAGAGGCCGAGCGCAGGGAGCCATTCGTAGCTGTGCAGCACAACGCCGCCGTCAGCAAGGGTTTCCCAATGCGGGAAAAGGGCTGCGAGTGCGATCAACGCGGGTACAGAAGATGCAACGGCAATCGCCGTTCTGCCGCCCTGGGCGAACAGGGGTGCGGCTATGGCACCCAGAAAAGGCAGTAAAACAACCAGCGGTAGCGACATCGCAACCTCGTTATTGGTTTTCTTTTACGTGAGTATTGAAGGCATGTTTGCCTGAGTCTAGTCTCCGGCCGGCCACCCTGCACATCGGGCAACGATCCCTTTACGGCATGGCGGGTGGGGTGGATCAGCAGAAGGCAGGCGGGTCCGGGAAGTACGGAAGACGTCCCCGGTGCCGCGCGATGTCAGCGGTAACAGGTGGGCGGGTAACTCTTGTGCAGCCGAAGGACCTTGCGGTCATGGTTGCTCCGTCAATGAAACTTGATTGCCGATGATACGTGCCCCGTCTGGAAGGTCAAGTCAACTTGCCATTGATCAAGTGTATACTCGCGATAAATATTTATTGAGAGAGTCCCATGAGCGACACCTATCCCAACCTTCTGAAACCCCTGGATCTCGGCTTCACTGAACTTAAGAACCGAGTGCTGATGGGGTCCATGCACACGGGCCTGGAAGATCGGTTCTGGAACATCCACAAGTTTGCGCGGTACTTTGCCGAGCGCGCAGAAGGTGGCGTGGGGCTCATGGTGACGGGCGGTTTCTCGCCCAATCTGGTTGGGCAGCTGGCCCCGCTTGCCTCGACCATGAACAATCGGGCAACGGCTCTTTTGCATCGTCATGTGACCGGCGCGGTGCATGAGGCCGGCGGCAAGATCTGTATGCAGATCCTGCACGCAGGGCGTTATGGCTACCAGCCTCTGATTGTCTCGGCGTCGGCAACCAAAGCGCCGATCAGCCCGTTCAAGGCCCGCGCCCTTTCCTCGAAAGGAGTTGAACGTCAGATCAACGATTTCGTCAGTGCCGCGAAGCTCGCGAAATTTGCGGGTTATGATGGCGTCGAGGTGATGGGCTCCGAAGGCTATTTCATCAACCAGTTTTTGTGTGAGCGGACCAACAAGAGAACGGACAAGTGGGGTGGCCCTTACGAGAACCGTATGCGCCTGCCCGTGGAGATTGTCCGCCGTATGCGCGAGGCTGTTGGGCCTGAATTTATCATTATCTACCGGTTGTCCATGCTGGACCTGGTCGAGGGTGGCCAGACCTGGGATCAGATCGTGACGCTGGGCAAGGCCATTGAGCAGGCAGGCGCCACCATCATCAATACCGGGATTGGCTGGCATGAAGCCCGTGTGCCCACCATCGTTACCTCGGTTCCCCGGGGCGGCTTCGCCGATGTCACCGCCAAGTTCTATGGAGAAGTGGATATCCCGGTGTGTACCACCAACCGCATCAACACCCCCGAAAAAGGAGAAGAGATTCTCGCCGCCGGAAAGGCGGATATGGTGTCGATGGCCCGGCCTCTGTTGGCGGACAGCGAGTTTGTTCGCAAAGCCGAGCAGGGGCGCAGTGACGAAATCAACACCTGCATTGCCTGCAACCAGGCGTGTCTTGACCATGCCTTCCAGGCCAAGCGGGCATCGTGCCTTGTAAACCCGAGGGCCTGCCACGAAACCGAGCTGGTGTTGACGGTAGCGCCGGTTGTGCGCCGGGTCGCAGTGGTGGGGGCCGGACCTGCGGGGCTGGCAGCAGCGACCACCGCCGCGAAACGGGGCCACAAGGTGACCCTTTTCGACGCGGACGATCGGATTGGCGGTCAGTTCAACTACGCCAAACGCATCCCGGGCAAGGAAGAATTCTACGAAACCCTTCGTTATTACCAGCGCCAGATAGAGCTGTTGGAGATCGACCTGAAGCTGGGCACGCGCGTGGACGCGGACTCACTCAAGGCCCAGGGCTTTGATGACGTGGTGATCGCCACTGGCGTGAAGCCGAGAACACCGGCAATTGAAGGCATCGATCATCCCAAGGTGCTCGGGTACCTCGATGTGCTTCGTCACAACAAACCGGTTGGTGAGACTGTGGCGGTTATTGGTGCCGGCGGTATAGGCTTCGATGTCAGCGAGTTCCTGACACACGACTTCAGCCACCATCCCGAAGGCGAGCAGGTCAGCGTTGCCGACTGGCAGGCGGAATGGGGCGTCAACCCGGACTTCGATGGCCCCGGAGGCCTGGCCGAGCGCCAGCCAACACCGTCGCCCCGAAAGATTTACCTGATGCAGCGAAAAACCGGCAAGGTCGGCGGCGGTCTGGGCAAGACGTCGGGTTGGGTGCACCGCAACAGCCTGAAGCACCGTGAAGTCGAGATGCTGAGGGGCTGTCGCTATGAGCGGATTGACGACCAGGGTCTGCATATCTCACTGACCGACAAAGATGGCAAGGTCACGGAGAGTCGGGTGTTGGCCGTGGACAATGTGATTATTTGTGCAGGCCAGGAACCTTATCGGGAACTTTTCGACGAGTTATCGGACTCTGGGGTGACCGCGCATCTGATCGGCGGTGCAGACGTCGCCGAAGAACTGGACGCCAAACGGGCCATCCGGCAGGGAACGGAAGTCGCAGCCAAATTATGACATTACTAATTGCCTTCGCAGTGCTCTCGATTGGCTTCTCCTTTTTATGCTCCATTCTAGAGGCGGCCTTGCTTTCGGTGACTCCGAGCTACATCGCCTCACTGAAAAAAGAGAAGCCGAAGCTTTTCGCCCGGTTGCGAAAACTGAAAGACGATGTGGACGATCCCCTGTCTGCAATCCTTACACTGAACACGGTTGCCCACACCGTGGGCGCAACTGGCGTTGGCGCCCAGGTAACGGTGGTTTTTGGGGAAGCCTGGCTCGGCATTGCCTCTGCGGTAATGACCCTGGCTATCCTGATATTCTCGGAAATTATTCCCAAAACCATTGGCGCCAAATACTGGCGGAGTATTGCGCCACGGCTGCCAGCTATTCTGGGGTTCATGATCAAGGCGCTGCTGCCGTTCATCTGGTTGTCCAAACAGGTCACCCGCCGAATTGGGTCTGGTGAGGCCGACGTTGATATCCGTGCGGAGATCAGCGCCCTGGCGGAGATCGGCAAGGATCAGCAGGCCCTGGACGAAGACGAACGGCGCATGATTCACAACGTCCTGCGATTCCACGAGATCAAGGTCAGTTCCGTGATGACACCAAGGACGGTCTGCAAGTACGTTGATCCGGACATCACTTACGACCAGTTCCGGGAGCAGGTCAGCAAATCACCGTTCTCCCGATACCCGGTAATCGATGAGGAAGGCGAGGCGCTCGGGTACCTGCATCGGGCAGACCTGATCAACCTCGATTCCGATGTCGACCTGCTCGATCACATGCGCAAGATCAAGCGAGTGAAAGGCAACACCAACATCGAATTCCTGTTTTCGGACATGCTGCGAGAGCGGCAACACCTGGCCGTCGTCTATGACGAATTGGGAACCTGGCTGGGAATAGTGACGCTGGAGGACATACTGGAGACACTTTTGGGCACGGAAATCATGGATGAAACCGATAATGTCTCGAACCTCCGCCGGTATGCGAAGCAGCGCTGGAGCCGGCGTCTGAAGAAGTATGGCTCCGGATAGAAGGGTTTGGTTTGGTTAGCGGGCGGCTTTCAAGGCATTTGAAATCGCCTCGGCTTCAGCTTCAAGTACCTGACTTCGAAGGCTGTTTCCCTGCTGCAGTGCCTGCTCGATCTGCTTGCGCTTCATGTCGTACAGCCTGCTCAGAATCTCTGCCTGGCTTTGTCTGATCGGTGCATTCATGGCGGACCTCCCCATAGTGACACCTGTCGGTATTCTTTACGTTTCAGGCCGAACATTGGCCTTCATTGGAAACCGATGCATAACCCGGGCCAGGCAGGACCGACCAGACATTACCTGACAAAGCGAGAGCGGTAAGCACCGGGTGAAAGCCCAGTATGTTTGCGGAACAGACGCGTGAACGAACTCACGTCTTCGTAGCCCACCAACTGGGTGATTTCATCAATCGGTAACCGCGATTTCTCCAAATGCTGACGTGCCACCTCAATCCGTAGAAGTTGCAGATACCCGGTGGGCGTGTCACCAGTGGCTGCCTTGAATCGGCGAATCAGAGAACGCTCGGTGAGTCCGCTGAGTGAAGCCAGGCGTTGCAGGGAAACAGGTTCGCGGTAATGACTGTCCAGCCAGTCCTGCAGCTTCAGAATGGCGGCATCAGAATGGTAACGGCGAGCCTGCAGGGCGCTGTAAGGCGCCTGACTGGTCCGCCCCGCATCAATCACAAACGCCTTCGCCAGCTCCCGCGCCACCTGAGCCCCCGCGTAACGTTCGACCAGATAGATCCCCAGATCCCACCAGGCCATGCCGCCCCCGGCACAGGCAATGTCGCCGTCCACCGTTACCAGCTTGTCCGGCTGAAGGTTCACCGCCGGAAAGCGCTGGCGGAACTGATGGCTGAAGCCCCAATGCGTCGTCGCCTGACGACCATCCAGCAGCCCCGCCTCGGCCAGCATGAACGCACCGGTACAGTTACTGGCTACCCGCACCTGCCCGGCGTCTGAAGACCGAAATGCGCTCAGCCATTCAATAAGCTCCGAATTCCCGGCCAGAACGACTTCGATAGGACCACCAATAGTCGGTATCACCACCAGATCGCTGTCGTCGCCACCCGGTAACAAATCGTTCCAGGCTCCGTCTGGCTGAATGGTCAGTCCGTTAATGCAGCGGCAGGGCGCTCCGTCCTTCGTCAGAAGCCGGGTTGTGAATCGGGGTGTCGGCGCTTCATCGTTAATTCGCGCCCAGGTAACGCCGGCAAGACGGAAAAGATCAATAATGCCAGTGATGGCGCTGGCTAAAGCGCCATCAAAACCGATAACAGAGACCGTTCGCATGCAAACTCCAAATTAGGCCATGAGTGGCAATATTGACCATAATTATGTCATAAACGCCGGTTTCCAGGAAAAACCAGTTGTGAGAGGCTAACGACATCAAACAGGAGACCAAGCATGACCGACACCCTGATCGACCGCCGCGACCTGGCGTTCCAGCTCTACGAAGTTCTCGATACCGAAAACCTCACCACCCGCGAGCGCTTCAGCGAACACAACCGCGACACCTTCGATGCCGTCATTGAAACCGCCGACAAGATGGCACGGGAAAAGTTTGCCACCCATAACAGCGCCGCCGACAAGGACGAACCAAAGTTCGTCAACGGCCAGGTCGAGATGCTGCCGCAGGTGAAGGAAGCCTTCGACGCCTATGCGCAAGCCGGCTTTATCGCAGGACGTTACGACTATGAACTGGGTGGCATGCAGTTGCCTGAATCGGTCATGGCCGCCTGCAATGGTTTCTTCACAGCTGCCAACCCCGGCACCGCGGGTTACCCGTTTCTGACCACAGCTGCCGCCAACCTCATCCGGGTTTTCGGCAACGAACAGCAGAAAACCACCTTTCTTCCGAACATGCTCAGCGGTCGTTTCAGCGGCACCATGGCCCTGACCGAGCCCCACGCTGGTTCCTCCCTTGCGGATATTCGGACATCGGCGTCGCCCACAGATGAGGGGCACTATCTGATCAAGGGCGCGAAGATTTATATCTCCGGCGGCGAGCAGTCCATCACTGACAACATCGTTCACATGGTGCTGGCCAAGATCAAAGGCGCGCCGGCGGGCGTGAAAGGTATCTCCCTGTTCATCGTGCCCAAGTTTCTGGTGGATGATGAAGGCAATCCCACTGAACGCAACGGCGTCAGCCTCGCTGGCCTGATTCACAAGCTGGGCTACCGGGGAACCACGTCTACTGCACTGAGTTTCGGCGACGATGCCCCCTGCCACGGCTATCTGGTGGGCGAGCCCCATCAGGGCCTGAAATACATGTTCCAGATGATGAACGAAGCGCGGGTCGGTGTCGGTTTCGGCGCTGCCGTGATCGGCTATCGGGGTTACATGCACAGCCTCGAATACGCCAAAGACCGTCTTCAGGGGCGCAAGGCCAGCGAGAAGAACCCGGAAAGCCCGCAGGTGCCGATTATTGATCACGCCGATGTCCGTCGCATGCTGCTGGCCCAGAAAGCCTACAGTGAAGGTGGCCTGGCTCTCTGCCTCTATGGCGCACGACTGATGGATGACCAGCACACCCATCCGGACGAACAGAAACGCCAGGAAGCCGGAAAGCTGCTGGACCTGCTCACTCCGGTGATCAAAGCATGGCCTTCCGAATACGGCCCCAAGGCTAACGACCTGGCCATTCAGGTATACGGTGGCGCAGGTTACACCCGGGAGTACCCGGTAGAGCAGTGCTGGCGTGACAACCGCCTTAACCCGATTCACGAAGGCACCAATGGTATCCAGGCCATGGACCTGCTGGGCCGTAAGATCTGGCAGGATCAAAGCCACGGTTTGCAGCTGCTCATGCAGGAAATGCAGGTGGACCTGCAGGCAGCCACCACCGATCGTTGCCAGCAATGGGCCCTGTCCCTGAGTGAAACCCTGCAGCAGGCAGTGAAGGTTACCCAAAGCCTGGGTAAATCCCTGATGGAAGGCGATCCCGACAAAACCCTGGCCAATGCCTCCTGCTACCTGCACCTGTTCGGGCACATTATGGTGGCCTGGATGTGGCTGCGTCAGGCCAATGCGGCCTCCCATGCCCTGGGTTCCGCGAATACCGATGATGAAGGCAATTTCTACCAGGGCAAACTGCAGGCGGCCCAGTACTTCTTCCACTGGGAATTGCCAACCGTGGCTCAGGATCTGGTGCTGCTGCGCAATCAGGACGATACCTGTCTGAACATGAAATCGGAGTGGTTCTGATGGCTCTGGTAAATGTTGAGAAGAAAAATCACATCTTGCTGATCGGGCTGAACCGCCCGGAAAAAATGAACGCCATGAACCGCGAGATGTACCACCAGATTGCGGCGGCCTACCACCAGCTGGAAAACGACCCGGAGCTACGGGTCGGGCTGATGTACGCCGAGGGCGACCACTTCACCAGCGGCCTGCAACTGGACGACTGGGCGGGTGTGTTTGCCAATGGAAAGGGCATTGAACCGGGTGAAGGCGAACTGGATCCCTTCCACATTACCGGTCAGGCGCTGACCAAACCCGTGGTCTTCGCCGCCCAGGGCATCTGCTTCACCTGCGGCGTTGAGATGATGCTCAACACCGACGTGCGCGTTGCTGCTAAAGGAACCCGCTTTGCCCAACTGGAAGTGAAGCGGGGCATCTTCGCCTGTGGTGGTGCCACCATCCGCCTGCAACGGGAAATCGGCTGGGGCAATGCCCAGCGTTACCTGCTGACTGGCGATGAGTGGACCGCCGATCAGGCGTATCAGTGGGGGTTGATTCAGGAACTGGTGGAACCCGGCGAGCAGTTCAACGTCGCGTTGGAAATTGCCGAGAAAATTGCCAGGGCGGCGCCACTGGGTGTCCAGGGCAGTCTTAAATCCTCAAAAATTGCTGTCAGCGAAGGGCAGGAGGCTGCGAAGCAGCGATTGTTCCCGGACCTTCAGCCGGTTATGGCCAGTGAGGATGTAAAGGAGGGAATTCAGTCATTCCTGGAACGTCGAGAGGCCGCTTTCAAAGGTAAGTAACGGCTCAACTTGGCCAGAAATCACGGGTTTCAGCGCTTATAAAGAAACCTGACTATATCGCCAGAGCTCAGGGCAGCTGACCGGGGTCTTCCTTCCGGGAGTGTGAGCAGCAAGGATGCTGCGATCAAGCCCCCATGGATGGGTTCACGGCGTCTCCCGGAAGGAAGACCCCGGTCGGCCGCCTGCACTCGAGCCTGAAGGTTGGGGCCCGAGCTGGCAGGTGGCTATATTCAGGCAGCCTCGGAATTCGCGGATTCGCGGCGAGCCTTCGCTTCAGCAGCTACCTCAGCAGCGTAGTCCGCATACCTGGCCATCAGCTCCTCTTTCCGGTCCGGATCCCAGTTGATTTTGCTCAGATCTCCCTCGTAGTGATCAATCACCCGCTTATCCATGGTTTCGTACCACCACTGGGGCAGATAGGCCGGCAGAAGCATTGAGGCATAACCACCGGGTAATTGTGGAGCCTTCTCGAAATGCCGCAAAGCCTGATAACTGCGCTGTGGATGCGCGTGATGGTCTGAATGCCGCTGGAGCTGATACAGGAACAGATTGGTCACAATGTGATTGCTGTTCCAGCTGTGCTCTGGTTGGGTGCGCTCATACTTGCCGTTTTTGTCTTTCTGGCGCAGCAGACCGTAGTGCTCGATGTAGTTCACACTCTCGAGCAAACTGGCACCGTAAACCGCCTGGGCCGCCAGGAACGGAACCGCCCTCGGGCCGCAAACCAGCGTTGTGGCGCCAAAGAACCCGGCGCTCATGGCCCATCCCTGCAGCAGTTCGTTGTCCAGGCTCCAGAAGTTCTTGCCCTTGCGGGCAAGCCTCGCCTTCTCGATCTTGATGGATGATTTGATACCACCGAGCACCGTGCGTGGCAGGAACTTCCAGAAACTCTCGCCCATACGGCTGCTGGCAGGATCCTCCGGCGTGGCTACCCGCTTGTGATGACCAAAGTTGTGCTCAACAACGAAGTGGGTGTAGCCGGTGGGTGCCAGGGCTGCCATGGCCAGCAGCTTGTTCAGTCTGTTGGATTTGTGGCCGAGCTCATGGGCGGTATTGATCCCGACGCCATTGATAGCGCCAACCGTCAGCGTGAGCCCTATCTTGTCATCCAGAGGTGTGTTTTTGCGGCTGGCAAGCCAGGCACCCATGAAGGTCATGGCGTACTGGGTCGGAATAAATGCTTTCACAATCCGGTCGTAGTACTTGTCCTGCTCCAGTGTCTTCACCGCCGATTCCGGTGGATTGCTCTTATCCTCGCCGATAGCCCGATCCAGGGCAGGGATGATGCCGTGTACCAGCGCCGGGCCAGTCCATGCCAGGGCTTTCAGTTTTTTTGGAGCCAGGGCATAGCCGGTCAGTGCGGCCAGTCCGATTCCTGGCAGTGCGGGACCGAGTAGCCACATGTAACGCTTCGGGTCTTTCCAGTTGCCAGAGGCGTCTTTTTCAGCGGGCGCCGAGATTTTGTGTGATTGCAGGTTATCCGGGGTTTTGGCGTTCATTGTTGTCTCCCTTGCAGTGCGCGTACCTGCAATTTATGTCGGACAATCCAACAATGCAACGGGCGCCGACAGCTGTCTGGAACCTTGGCTCAAAATGACAATTACCATTTCTTTGGCAGAAAGCCGGTTTCTGGACCAAACTCATCTGAACAACAAGAGTCTGATCACAAGGAAGAATCAGCCATGCCCAATCCGTCGTCTGCGACCGCCTCATATTCTGTTCAGGGAATCATTCGGGAGTACTTGTCTTCCGGCAGGCTTACCGAAGTTGTTTACCGTGACAGCGCCGGTCAGATTTGTCTGGTTCATGATGTTATTCGCGATCTCTTCAGTCGCGCCGGGCAGGATTTTCTGCTGCTCGGGCGCGGAACCATGCTCCCGTTCGATCATGTTATTACCATCGATGGCCAGTTGCTCTCGGACAGTGCCGGTTAACGAAAGGGTAATGGGCCGGTAATTGCCCCGGGGCCAACCGCCCCGTACTCTGTGCACCGTTGTAAATGCTTACCAACAGAAGGATATGGTATGAACAAGCTCACACTGAGTGCACTTTTGATGGTTCTGACGCTCGGCCTTGCAGCCTGCAGTTCGGAAGACAACGAAGGCGTGGATGTCGAGCAGGCTGCGGATAACGCCGGAGAGATGATGGACGACGCTGCGGATTCCACCGAGGAAACCCTGGAAGAAGCCACCGGCCAGGATGAAAGTGCCATGGGCGAGTTGCAGGAAGGCGCAGAGGAAGCTGGTGATGCCATGACTGATGCCGCCGAAGAAGCTGGCGATTCCATTGAAGAAGGCTACGAAGAAGCCACCCAGCAGTAACCGGGTGGGCTGACCGCTTCGCAGCAACAGTCTTTGCGAGGCGGTCGGTGTTCCGGTGGCCGCCCTTGTAAAGCAATGTTAACGAATTTGTCTTTTAAACTTACCCTTACTGTCATATTTCCCGCCGAAACTGGCCTCTCAACAACACCGACCCGCTGTTCTTTGAGAGAGGCAAAAACATGGCTAAGCACGACCTTGATCCCAACTATCTGGATCCCAACTACGAGCCGGTAGTCAACCACACTGACAACAACCCTTTCCACCAGGTTCTGGCCGCACGCATGCAGCGCCGTACAGTGATGAAAGGCAGCGTTGGAGCTGCCCTTGCCAGTGTGATGGGCCTGGGCCTCGCAGGTTGTGGCAGCGACAGTAACGACGGCACCACCAGCAGCAATGTTTCAAGTACCGATATCGGCTTCAAGGCGGTACCGACATCAACAGCCAACGAGGTGGTTGTTCCCGAAGGGTACTCTACTGAGGCGTTCCTGCCGTGGGGCACTCCGATTACCGGCTCCTACCCGGAGTACAAGCCGGATGGCACGAACACCGGTGCGGAGCAGGAACAACAGATGGGCATGCACCACGACGGCGTGCACTTCTTCCCGATTGACCAGAAGGCCGGCGGCAATAGCTCAAGCGAAGGCCTTCTGGTGATGAACCATGAGTACATCAATCAGGGCGCTCTGCATGCCAATGGTGCCACCAAGGCATCGGATAACGGTGGCGTACGTCCGGCGGATGAAGTCCGTAAGGAAATCGCAGCGCACGGTGTTTCTGTGGTGCACATCAAACGCGACACCAGCGGAAAGTGGGACATTGTCTTTGGCAGCCCGTTCAACCGTCGCATCACCGGCAACACCGAAATGGACATTCGTGGGCCGGTTCGCGGCTACAGCAAGCTGATCACCAAATACAGCCCGGACGCCACCGAGACCCGCGGCACGCTTAACAACTGTGCGATGGGGCCGACACCCTGGGGCACTTACCTGGCTGCTGAGGAAAACTGGCACGGCTACTTTGCAAACAGCGACGCCACGCAGCCCCGGGAGCAGACCCGCCATGGTGTTGGAAGCTCCAGCCGTTATGACTGGGAACTGGCTGATAGTGGTGAGGATCAGTACGTTCGACTCAATGTAAGCTCTATCGGCGCATCCGCTGCCGATGATTACCGAAATGAAGCCAATACCTATGGCTACATGGTCGAGATTGATCCCTTTACCCCGGAAAGCAAGCCGCAGAAGCGCACTGCCCTGGGTCGTTTCGGTCATGAGGGTGTCATCTTCGCGCCGGCCAAGGAAGGCGAGCCGGTGGTATGTTACTCGGGCGATGACTCCCGTTTCGAGTACATCTACAAGTTTGTATCGTCGAAGCCTTACTATGCCGCCACAGCCGGTGGATACCTCCTCGACGAAGGCACTCTGTATGTAGCCCGCTTCAATGACGACGGCTCCGGCGACTGGTTGTCGCTGGACCTCAATGATGCTGAATTCAAGGCCAAGGTTGATGCTGCCGTGGGTACGACCGTTGGCGACATTGCCTTCGACGGCTTCGAGAACCAGGCTGACGTTCTCCTGAATACACGCCTGGCTGCCGATATCGCGGGTGCAACCCCGATGGACCGTCCGGAATGGGGTGCGGTTGACCCGAATTCAGGCCAGGTTTATTTCACCCTGACCAACAATTCCCGTCGTACTGAAGATCAGGTTAACGCGGCCAACCCCAACGCGAATAACCGTACAGGTCATATCATCCGCTGGAGCGAGGAGGGTAATGATCACACCGCGACCAGTTTCGACTGGGACATTTTCGTCTTTGCCGGTGAGCAGGGTACGGAAACCGTAGTGGGTGACGAAGTTATCGTTTCGCTGACCGACGACAATATCTTCAACAGCCCGGATGGCCTCTGGTTCGACTACAACGGTCGTCTCTGGATCCAGACCGATGGCTCCGACGCTGCACCCTACCAGAACAACATGATGCTGGCTGCCAATCCGGAGACTCGCGAAATCAAGCGTTTCTTCGTAGGTCCCCAGGGTTGTGAGGTGACGGGGGTTGTTTCCACGCCGGATGTGAAAACCATGTTCGTCAACATCCAGCATCCGGAAGGTAACTGGCCGGACTCCAGTGATCCTCGCCCCCGCGATGCAACCGTGATCGTTACCAAGGACGACGGTGGCGTGATCGGCGCCTGAGCCAACGCCAAAGTAGTCATCTGAACACCGCAAACCCGGCCCACTCGGTTACAGAGTGAGTCGGGTTTGCGGTTTTTTGTTTCAGAAACGCTATTCCCCGCCGATATGGTTATTAAATACACTAAAGTATGAGTTATAAACTCATGTCAATTCTTTAGTCTCCACAATGGCCTTTAATAACAAGATGCTTGCAGAAACAACAAAAAAGAAGAGGTTTCCATGGGGTTACTGGATAGGGCTTCAGTTTTATGGGGGATGGCGGTTGCCGGACTTCTTGCAGTCGTCTGCGCAGCGGTGGCGCCGTTGCTAGGTCTTGAAATTACCTCAATGCTCATCGGGCTTGTCGTAGGTCTCGTTGCTGCCGGCGGGTTCATGATTGTTCGTGTCCTGGAGCCGACTGAGCGTGGCCTCAAGGCCTTGAATAACGGCACCCTGGCTGAAGATCATCCACTGCATGCGCAATGTCATCAGTTGCTAGCTGATGCGAGGGCGGGGCGCGCGCTCGTCGAAACGCTTTCCGGTAGCGCTGACAGGAACGCGATTTCCGCCGCCCAGGTGTCTTTCGCGGCCGACCAGTTGAAGCTGCGGCTGGATCGCCAGGTTGAAGAAACTGCACAAATGGCCGATTACGCGGGGCAGATTACCGAAACCGTGCGGGAATCCTCGGAGCAGGCCACCGATGCAGCCACCATGGCGCTGCAGAACAAACAGGTAAGCACCGAGGGTCGTGAAGCCCTGATCTCCGCCATCGACAGTGTTAGGGAGGTGCACCAGCAGTCCGGGGAAAACCTGCGGCTGATCCAGGAGCTGAACGAGAAGTCCAACAAGATCCAGGGTGTGACCACCACCATCCAGGGTATCGCTGAACAGACCAATCTGCTTGCACTCAATGCCGCCATTGAGGCGGCGAGGGCTGGTGACCAGGGGCGCGGGTTCGCGGTCGTCGCCGATGAAGTACGCCAGCTCGCTGGTCGGACTGCCCAGGCAACCGGTGAAGTTGCAGAAACCCTGGAGGAAATACGCTCGGACACTACGCTGATCGTTTCCCGTATTGAAGACCTGGCCCGCAGCATCGAGGCGGGGCTGACTTCTGTGGAGAGCGTTGGAGAGAGGTTGGAACAGATCAGCGATCAGTCGGAACGTGTACAGCAGCAGGTTGCACGGATAGCCGAGATTGACCAGAACAACGAGCAGAGTCTGGCCCAGGTTTTCTCCGCGATTGAAACCGTGCGCGACCAGATCTCCGAGAGTGATACCAGCGTTTCATCGCTTGCGGAGCAGGCGGCTACGCTGATGGAGCTTGCAGAGAAAGCTAACGCGTCATTCGCATTGAACAGCGAAGCCAGTTATCACCGGCCGTTCTTCGATCAGGCCCGGGCCGGCGCGGACCAGATTGGTCAGATGTTCGAGCAGGCCATCCGCGACGGCAAACTCTCCGAAAGCGCGCTGTTCGACAAGTCCCGTACGCCGATCCCGAATACTCATCCGCCAAAGTACTCCAGCACCTTTGACAACTTTACCGACCAATATCTGCCTGCTATTCAGGAGCAGGTGAAAAATGCTCACGAGGCCATTGTCTTTGCCATTGCCGCTGCCCCCGACGGATACGTGCCCACCCACAACCGCGATTTCGCCCACGCGCCAACAGGCGATCCCAAGGTGGATCTGGTCAAGAGCAGGAGCAAGCGGCTGTTCAACGACCGTACCGGTATTCGCTGTGGCCAGCATACCGAGACCATGCTCTTGCAAACCTACCGTCGGGATACCGGCGAAATCATGCACGACCTCTCCGTACCAATCTATGTGAATGGCAAACACTGGGGTGGGTTCCGTTTGGGTTATCGTCCGGACAATCACTGACCGCCCGCGGATTTCCGGCGATGGGCGCTGTGGTAGACTCCGGTTAATCGTCGAATAGGAGACCAGCTTTGACTGAACCGGAGTTTATTCCTGCCGACGCGGACCCCGCGTCCCGGCGCTCAGATCCTGCCCGGAACCTGGCGGTAGTGGTCTACATCCTTCAGGCGCTTTCATTCTTTGTGGGAGGCATTACCGGTCTGGTGGGCGTGATCATTAATTACGTCAAACTGGATGACGTGCGTAACACCTGGGTGGAGAGGCATTTCCGCTGGCAGATTCGTACGTTCTGGATAGGCCTGCTCTGGACGGTGATCGGTATTGTTACCACGCCACTGATCATAGGCTGGTTTATTCTTCTCGGTATTTCGATCTGGATTATCTACCGGATTGTAAAGGGGGCGCTCGCTCTGAACGATGGCAAGGCGCCCTCCTGACTGCGCGCCTCGATCAATCCTCCGTAACTTCTTTGAGTCGTATCGCACTGAACATCCCGGCCAGGCCCATCAGGCCGAGAACCATAATGACCGCGACTGGGGAGATCATCGATACCAGAGCGGTCAGGCCGCCGGTTACAAGCAGCAAAACGCCAATGACCGTGTTGCTCACTGCAGTGTAATCGGTGCGCTTGTTGCCCCCGGCCATATCCACCAGATAGGTTTTTCGCCCCAGCCTGACGCCCGCATGTGCGATGCTGAGCACGAAGAATGCCACCGGATAAAACCACACGCTGCCCAGGTCTTGTCCCAGGGTAAGTGCTGCAGTGCCGACGATCAGGCAGGTGCCACTGGCCATTGCCGCGCCACGGATCATTACCCTCCGGCTGGACGTGTCCGCCGCCCAGCCCCAGAAACTGGCACTCAGGGAACTGGCGAGACTGCTGGCGAGCAGGAAAATGCCCAGCATCCAGCCGATATCCGACTCCTTTTGTGCCAGGACCACGAAATAGGGAGATGCCAGGGCAGAGCAGAGAAGCAGGGCCCGGGTGATCACGAAATTACGAAAGGGGACGTCATCACGGAGCAGGGACAGGCTGCGGAACGCCTCGTTGATGGCGTTTCCACCGCCACCGGTTTCGCCTTCATGCTCCTGAACTCCGGCAAACAGAAAACCGGCAATTACCCAGAGTGCCCCTGCCAGAAGCAGCAACACGGTGTAGAAGGCAATCGTGGGGTCGCCACGTTCCCAGAATAAAAGGCTGGTTAAAACGACGGTTGCCGTGCCACCGATGGTGGACGCCAGTCCGCCAAGCCTTCCCCGGCGGGTCTTGGGAATGCATTTGCCCTGAACGTCTTTCATGGAGACGGAGCAAAAGCCGCGGGCCAGGGAAAACACAATGAGAGCGGCAATGATCCCGAAGCCGGCTGCATAACCCTCGAAGAACCAGACACTGGCTGCCATCGCCACCACGCTGGCGGCCTGTCCGAAACTGCCCAGCGTCCAGAACCACTTGCGAACCGGTTTGCGGCGCACCCAGGCCGCGATGACCATTTGTGGAACGAGAGAGCCGGATTCGCGGATCGGAACCAGCCAGGCCACCAGGGCGGGAGCACCTATGGCACTCATCAACCAGGCCAGCAAGGTTTTCGGGCTGATCAGCAGATCGCCCAGCTTGGTCAGTACGTTACTGGCGAGAATGAGGAAAAAATTGCGGGGTACCTCGCGACAGGCCTCTTCAGGAATATCCTTGCAGACCCGGGCATCTTCTTCGTTGGCAATCAGGCCATAAAGTTGTTCGATGGTGTCCTTTCTGCTTTCAGGCAAACCGCTATCCTCCGGAAAATGTGTCGAAAGGATACCAGTGTGGCGCGGTATCCTTAAGTCCGGATTACGGCAACTGCGAGCGATCAGACCAGATGGTGGTCCCAGTGAACGGATAGATCTGCGAGTTCTCTGGCGGGTTTGCCGGCGCCGAGCCGGATAAGTTTTCCCCGTCCAGAGGAAACAAGAAAATCCCCTCCGGCAAGGGTCTGGATGCCCGCGCAATCGGCGATGTGTGCGCGGCTGACCAGCTCACCGGTCTTGCCCCGAAAGATAATGGCCGTTCCACCAATCGGCGAAGCCGCAGCCACGAGGTCGTTTTCCGGATGCGCAATCACGCTGGAAATGTAGTTGGCCAACGCTGTCCGGGTGTCCTCATCGAACCGGTATTCCCGCAAAGTTCCCTCTTCAAGACGTGCCAACAAAGGCGGCGTTTCGTAGAGTGGGCCCTGGTGCTGATAGGCCACATACACGCGGCCATCGCCGCTGACGCTGACATGGCGGGCGCTTTGCTGGTGGTGGGGCGGCCTGAAACGGCCAACGATTTTGCCGGAGTGACGATTCATAAGTACCAGGGCTGGATCCATGGTGTCCAGATTCAGTTTCATGCGGTCGTAATCCGGGTGAGTGAGGATGCCTCCGAGACCGATCACCAGGGTTTCGCCGTCGGGGTGCAAGGTCAGCTCATGGGGGCCGATTCCCGCCAGATCAAAGGTTTTTGTCCGCCGATAACCCTTTTCGGCATCGTAGACTGCGATGATCCCCGCGCCCTGATCGTACCGGCTGGCGGTGACGTAGAGGCGTCGGCCATCGGTCGAGAACACACCGTGGCCAACAAAGTGTTCGCCCGGCTCGGCTGAAATATGGTGTTTCCGGGCACCTGTAGTGCTATCGAAAACGTAGAATGACCAACCCGGGCGGCGCTCGAAAAACAGGGTCTCTTGCTGGTGCGGTCGGTTGCAGCCGCTATGGCAGCGGGAATCGACAGGCGCCTGCCACACTATCCGGCCGTTGCGGTTGAATGCGCTGACTCCAAAACTGCCATCCGGGAACCCGACGGCGCCGGCATAGCCATCAGGTTGGACTGACGCTTTTCGGGGCAGCAGGGAACAGCCGGTCAGGCCCACGGCAACGCCGCCGGCAATGGACACCTTGAGAAGGGCTCTCCGGTTCAAAAGCATAGGATCAGGTTCCTCAGTCGCCATCGCTCGAGTTGAAGCCTCGTACTACGCCAAGTGCCACTGCCGCCTGGTCATTCACCAGCGTGGTCAACTGGGAAATATCAACGTAAAGGCTCTGCAGAGCCCGGAACTGGTCTTCTTCTTTCAAAGCCGTTGCCAGGGGTAGGTGGGCACCGGGAAAGTTCTGTTGAACCTCGTTGAATTGTTTGCGAATGCGGTCTGCCAGGTCGGACGCCCCCTTTGCTTCCAGCGAAATTTCGAGCCCTGGTAAAAAGTACCGGTTCAGGCCGTCGACAGTCGCCGCGACAGTCTGCAGGCTTTTGCCGCTGCGCCAGGCGTCCGCGATGTAAGGATTGCGTTTGTTACTGCCGCGAAGACCCATGGGTTGGGCCAGCCTTCTTTCTTCCAGAATTTCCAGTGTTGCCATACCCGCTCGGATAGTGGTGTCGAAGTACTGCTCGGTCTCCAGATAGTGCGGTCTGAAAGCCTGCCAGCCAGCCATCAATGCGTCACTGTTGCCTTTCACGTGTCCCGCGACGTTCGTTAGCAGCTCGCAGGTCCGGGCGACTGGGAGTGAAGTTTCCCCGGCATTGAACTCTTGGTCGAACAGCAGATATTCGATCATCGGGAAGCCTTGCACAGCGACACCGGACTGATTGATCACGCTCGGGGTGATCGGTTCGTCGTTTCCGATCAGGTAAGCCGCTTTCCGTGCGATCAGATTCTTCGGATCCGGCCAGAACTGGAACTGCCAGGAAAGGTTGTTGTTTTCGACCGGGCCGAAATCGACTAAGCGCACCTTCTGCCAGGCCAGGAAGGCATTCAGCCAGGCGGCTTCCACGTGTTCCCGGCTTCCCTCGGCTGGATTCTGGCAGTAGTCACGGGCGGATTCAGCCAGCTCTCCCGCTTCTGTGGTCAACGATTGATAGCCGGTCGCAATGCCTTCATACCACTGCTGGCGGGCCTGGGTGTTGGCATCGCTTGTCCACGCCAGGGGCGAGGTTAGAGCCAGGATAGATGTGCACAGCAGTCTGGTGATCCCTTGCATGACTGATCCTCAGAGTGAATTCAGGAAATCGATCAGAGCGGAACGATCTTCGGGCGACATCTGGCGGTATCGGTCGGCGGCCGCCTGAGCCTCGCCACCGTGCCAGAGCACGGCTTCTTCCAGAGTGCGGGCGCGGCCGTCGTGCAGGAACCCGGCTTGTGGATTCACCACCTGGGCCAGGCCAATGCCCCAGAGCGGCGGGGTTCGCCATTCGTTGCCGTTGGCCTGGAATTCATCGCGGCCGTCGGCCAGGGCAGGACCCATGTCGTGCAGCAACAGATCCGAATAGGGCCAGATAGTCTGGTTGCTAAGGTCCGGGCGATCGGCAACCTCGCCGGTCTGATGTCTCGGCGTATGGCAGCCACCGCAGCCACTTTCGTTGAACAGCCTTGCTCCCTGCCGGACGGATTCAGACCCAATATCTCGACGCGCGGGTATTGCCAGACTCTTGGCGTAGAAGGTCACGAAGTTGGCGACCTTGTCGCTTACCTCCGGTTCACCGCCATGGGTAAACCGCTCACAATTCTGCTCGGGCATGCAGTCGGTTTTAGGTTTCAGAGTAGAGGTCAGCCCCATATCTCCGGCGAACGCTCCCATGCTTTGCTGGTGGACATCGGGCTCGGCTGCCTTCCAGCCGAATCGACCGGGCACTGTCTGTTCCGTTGCCAGATCCCAGACCTGGTTAAGCTTTCCGGAGATGCCGTTTCCGTCCGCATCATCAGTGTCTTGGAGGGCTTGCAAATCTTCGATGGGGATGGCTTCCAGCAAACCCATTCCGATCATCTGGGGTGCTACCCGGGGTGACACCAGCAGGTTTTCCGGCAGTGGCCCATAATTTGGGTTCTCAATGCGGTATACAGGCTTGCGCAGTTCCACCACCGTCCCATCCGCAAGAGTTTCCTTCACTGACGTCCATTCGACGATCAAATCAGCCTCTGGTTTCGCTGCAGGAAGCGCGGCTGTCTGGAGCTGGCTGCCATATACTGGCGCCGGTTTAAAACCGTGTTTGCGCAGAATGTCTGCGTCCAGCTCCGGATCAGCAGGGACTGCCAGTCTCAAAAACAGGGAGACCGGCGACTCGTCGACACCGGGTGGGTGTCCGCGACCATCCTTGATATGACATCCCTGGCAGGAGTTGGTATTGAACAGCGGGCCCAGGCCGTCACGGGCGTCAGTGCTTGCCGGGGCTTCGACCCAGGGGTTCCGGAAGAAACTGTTGCCGACACTGAAGTCCAGACGTTTGGTCATGGACAGATTGCCCTGGGGAAGCGAGTAGGCATTGGTATCTGACTGTTGTACGGTGCCCTCACCACCGGAGGCCGGAGATGTCTGGATCGGATAGCCCGCGTGAGTCTCGGCGCAAACGTGGGCGCTGGCGATCGCCAGTGCCCCGATTAAGGCAAGCGGTTTCATCATGCTCAGAACGCGTGGCCGGCATCATCGGGAGACAGGGCTTCAATGCCCAGGTCGCGCGCAGCCTGCTCAATGGAACCGGTCTGTGCGACCAGCGCCATGATAGCGCCGTTGACGATACGAGTGCCCTCGGCATTCCCGGGTGCAATCATGGTGTCAAAAGCCATGGGATTTTCGCTGCTCTCCGCGCGGGCCTTCATTAGCGCCAGGGCTTCCATGGAGGCGTCCAGCTGGTTGTTAAGACGGGCGTCCAGCTCTGGGTCGCTCTGCTGAACCAGATCAGACAGGGAAGGGCCGGTCACCAGGCTGCCATCCACGCGACGATAGGTACCCGTGTAGACGTTCTGGATACCTTGGCCGTTGTAGTAGTGCGAATTGTGGGTATTGTCGCTGAAGCAGTCGTGCTCGTCCTCATAGGAGTTGGCTTCCAGAGCAACCTTCATTCGCTCGCCGGCCAGCTCGCCCAGAGACAGTGAACCCATGCCGAACAGCATTTTCTGAACACCCTGATTGGCGTCTGCAGCGGTCAATTGCGCCCGGTAGTTGTCACTGGCGCCCGGCGCCCACTGGGCCACCATCCACTCGAGGTCGGATACCAGAAGGTCTGTTACCGCATCCAGGTATTCGCCACGACGCTCACAATTGCCATTGGTGCAATCAGCGCCCTTCGCGTAATCCGTGACCGGACGCTCACCGGCGCCGCTTTCAAAACCGTGGAGATCCTGACCCCAAAGCAGGAATTCAACCGCGTGGTAGCCGGTAGCAACGTTGGCTTCAGAGCCGCCAACTTCGTTCAGATCTGCGAGCAGTGCAGGGGAAAGAGATGCCACATTCAGTGTCTCACCACCCACATTGATCCTGTTGCTTGCGATGATGTTTGCGGTGGCACCGGCGTTGCCCAGCTCGTGCTGGTACCCGTCTGCCTTCACATAATCGATCAGGCCTTCATCGAGCGGCCAGGCGTTCAGCTGGCCTTCCCAGTCATCGACAATAGCATTGCCGAACCGGAACACTTCTGTTTGCTGATAAGGAACCCGCGCTGCCAGCCAGGCTTCTTTTGCGGTCGCCAGATTGGCTTCGGTCGGATTGGCGATCAAGCGGTCAGTTGCTTCGTCCAGCGCGCGGGCGGTGATCAGGGCATCTTCGTAGTTGGCATGAGCCAGATCGGCGTAGTGATCGACCACTGAGTTTTTGGTTGCTGGCTGATGGTCCTTGGTGGACCAGGGATGATTAGCGCAGCCTGCAGTGAGCAGAGCGGTTACTGTCAATGCCAGGGGTGCTGGACGAAACATGGACGTCATTCCTTTTACCAAGTTCTGTTAATAGTAGTGTTAATGATAAATATTCGCGTTAAATATTATGAGTTCCGTTTTGTCGAAACGCAAGCGGGAAACGGGCTCGATCGATCAGGTTTGACGATTGTGCTCTTGCCCCAGGCAACCGTGATCGGGCTTAATGGCCCCGTCACCAGGGAGCTATTCTTGTATGTTGAGTTATTTGCACGCCTTCCACGCCGGCAATTTCGCCGATGTCCAGAAACATGGAGCCCTGGCACTGGTCCAGACCATGATGCGGGCGAAGGCCTCCGGTATTGCCTGTTTCGATACCCATGCCGGCAGTGCCATATACGACCTGCGAAGTGAGCGGGCCCGCAAGACTGGAGAGGCCGACCACGGAGTTCAGAGACTTTGGGGTGCCAGAGATCGGTTGCTGTCCGGGGACTGGAAGCCGTTTCTGGACGTGCTGACAGGATTCAATGCCGGCGGTGGTGAGCTGTCCGTTTATCCCGGTTCTCCTGCGTGGTTTCAGCATTTTCTACGGGATGGAGATGCGCTGACGCTGTTTGAACTGCATCCGTCTGAGGGCGAGCAACTGGCGGACTGGGCTTCCGAGGCTCCCATTCGCGTGCTCAGACAGGACGGCCTGGCAGGTCTGCTAAGACAGTTGCCTCCCAGACAGCCGCGCCTGCTGACGCTGATTGATCCCTCTTACGAGGTCAAAACCGACTACATTGACGTGGCGCACACTTTGGGGAAAGCATGGCATAAGTGTCGTCATGGCATTTTTCTTGTCTGGTACCCGATACTGACCAGTGACCTGCAGGAACAGTTGAAAGATGCGGTCAGGGGCACTGATGCGCGCAAGATACTCTGCAGTGAGGTGCATCTGAATAATCCGCCGGAGCGAGGCATGGTCGGATCGGGGATGCTGGTGGTAAACCCACCCTGGGGTTTTGACTCCCGGTTTGGCGCAATGATGAGCGATGTTGCCGGGTCGGACGTTTTGAATTTGTCTCACGATATTGGTTGGCTGGTTCCTGAGTAATTGAAAGGACGGCAAGCAAGGGAGCAATGAGGTTGAAGGATAAGCCAGTAAACAAGGCAGGATCCGTGTGGATGCCCGGCGGCCTGATTCCGGTCGAGCAGTGGAAAGTGCCTGAAACGTCCGTGAGACGTTCACTCAAAGATGCATTGCGCCATGCCCTGGCCCAGATTCGGGCGGGCGTGGTTGCAGAAAAGGAAGTGTTCGAAAGCCTCGATAACCTTCCCGAACTTTCAGCCGCCCGGCTCGAATCCTTTGCACCGCGGCCAGATCCAAGCGTGCTGGCGGAAGTGCTATCAAGGGCCCTTGAAGAGCTTGGGCTAAACCATGATTCCGGCAAGAGAGTTGCGTTACTGGTGGCTCCACCGTTCTCGGGTATTCGTTCTGCCCTTGAGTGTTTTCCCGAGCTTGAATTTCAGCAAGAGGGCGAGGCGGGCCGGTGGTCGCTGATCCTGCCACCCGAGAATCTGCTTCTTGATGAACAAGGCGCCAGGGAGTGGTGGGACACGCAGGATCTTTCCAGGCCGTGGGTGATTCCGGAACTGGCTGATTTCTGGCTGCGCCATCTGTCCGGACTGGCTCTGGTTCGGGAATTACTCCGTCGGGTTGCCGCGGGAGGCACTGCTCCTGGCGCTATTGGTTGCTCGAGCTGGTGTTGGCAATTCTGGTCCTCTTACTTCAGGGATGCGCACTTTTCGCCGATGACACCTTCGCCGATGGCAGCAGTCGAACTTGGTGAATGGTTCGAATCCCTTGCTGCCGGTGATAGTGATTACTCAATCACGGCCCGAATGGCAGACGATGGCCTATGGGTATTGCCGATGACGGAAGGAAATGACGGGAAAAAGCGCAAACACAGTGGCTTTCTCCGGGATCTCGCCTCAGTAGCAAGAGGTAATCCCGGTGTTGCGCTGGCTATATGGCGACGCGCGCTGAGAGCCCGCCCTGAAGAGGAGGCGGGCACGGAGGAATCCGGCCCGGGTTCTTCAGACGGCGGTTCAGTCACCCGGGCCTGGGTTATCCCTTTTGATCAACTGGGTTTGCCAGCGGTCCCCCAGAGCCAGGGCGACAACATTGGCCTGCTATTGCACGCCCTGCTGTTGCACGATGGACTGGACGCCTCTCATCTGCAGTTGGTAACTGGGGTCGCGGAACATGAGGCAGGGTTTGTGCTGGCACGTCTGGCCCGCGCGGATCTGATTGAGCAGCAGTCATCTGGTGGTCGCTGGCAAGTCACCGCTCAGGGATACCCCTCGATTCGTCGGCATTTGCAGAGCTGGGGATTTCCGGTCGACACTTTCTAGGAGATGAGTGATGGGTGATCTTGGCATTCGGGAGGCGTTTTCAGCGATCACGTCGGAAGCGCTGCTGGAATCGTTGATGGTTGTGCTGCTGGCGACGGGCCTGATCATCGTAATACAGAAGCTGTTTCCGAGAATCGCAGTGAAACTCGGGGGCAAGCCCCGGTTTTATATCCTGGCGTCGGTGCCCTTGCTGCGATTGATCATTATCGTGGTGACCATCATCGTTGTGGTTCCGATCCTGGTGGAACCTTCGTTCGAGAACATGGTTGCCATTTTCGGAGCCCTGGGACTGGCTCTCGGGTTTGCCTTCAAGGATTACGCGAACAGCCTGATTGCCGGAATCGTAACCCTCTACGAAATGCCGTATCGGCCCGGCGACTGGATCGAGGTGGACGGGCAGTACGGAGAGGTCCGTTCGATTGGCACCAGAGCCGCGGAACTTGTTACGCCGGATGATACCGTGGTGGTGATACCCCACGGCAAACTCTGGGCGTCCCTCATTGCCAACGCCAACAACGGAACGGATAACCTGATGTGCGTGGCGGAGTTCAACCTTGAGCCCCACCATGACGTCAGCCGGGTTATGGCGCTCTTGCGGGATGTGGCCTACACCTGTCCTCTTACCCGCACGTTCCGGCCTGTCGTGGTGGTGGTCTCCAACAAACCCTGGGGCATGTGTTATCGGCTGAAGGCATACCCGATCGAGTTGAAGGATCAGTTCCGGTTTATTTCCGAGCTCACTGCAAAGGGCGCAAGTGCGTTGGCTTCAGAGGGCGTCAGGTTTGTCTCAGTCCCCGTCACCGGAAACCCCTGAGCTTTGCTTGCGGGTTTCTGTTTGCTCAATCAATTGATTCAACCTGCCGAGAATACGCTGCCCGCTTTCACCGGTGCGCTCGAGGTAAATGTCACGCACCGGCATGCTGGCTTCCCGAAACGCCTCGCGTTCTGAATCGGTCAGGCGGACCACTTTCATGTGGCCCCCTTCCAGCATCTGCGCGAGCCGGGTCTGATTCAGCTCCTCCTGAGTCTCCCAGGCGATCTGCGCGACGTCCTTGAGTCCGTTGTCGAGCCATTGTTGCTGGTTTTCGGGCAAGGCGTCGTACCACTCAAGATTCGAGACCACTGAAGCGACGAACTGGGCCGGTCGCGCCAGGGTCATGGTGGTCTGAACTTCGTAGAAATCCATTTCCTCGATGGCGAAAACCGGATTGCTCTGGCCATCGATCTTGCGCAGCTGCAGGTCACTGTATACCTGGGAATAGGGGATCTGGCTGGGCTCGGCACCATAGGCCCGGAAGGTTTCTTCCGCCATGTCGGAGGTCATGGTTCGGATTCGCTGTCCGGTGAAGTCTTCCGGCGACCGCAGCGCCTTGTTAGCTGTCCAGGCCATCCAGCCTTCAGGTACGAAACCCAGCAGTTTCATGTTCTGGTTGGCATAGAGTGATTCAAACAATTCGAGCAATTCTGCACTGGCCAGAATCTCTCGTGTAACGTCGGCGTCGTCCGGAAGAACATAGTGCAGCGTGAAGAGACCGACTTCGGGGATGGTGTTGGCAAGATGCCCGGGGGAGGCGAACGCCAGGCTTATGGAACCATTGCGAACCAGTTCAGTAAGCTGTGCCGAGGTTCCCAGAGAACCGTAGGGAAAAATATCGATTTCAATCCTGCCGTCGGAACGCTCCTCAATCCGTTCCTTCAACGCTTCGGCATAAGCATGCTGAACGCTACCCTCGATCTCCTCAAGGGCAAAACGCCAGGTAACCGGGTAATCGGGGGGTTCCGGGACATCGGCGGTCTCGTCCTCACCGCTGGTCCGGCTGTCTGAACAACCGGTCAGTGCAATGGCCAATGCCAGGCTCAATGGCCAGAACCTGAAACGGACGGTGGGCATAACGGGAACTCCAGTTTTCTCGATCCTTGGTTGATATTGCCATACAAGGTAACACAAGAATGCGCACTGCCGTGGGTTACGGGGTTGGATTGAATTACACTGTCGACCCAGACGATCAAGTGCATATAGGAGACAGTTCATGGAGTTTCAGTGTTGGGCAGGAGGCCGGGAATGACAAACCAGAAGCAGGCGATGCTCTATGGCCTTGGCACGGTGCTGTTGTGGTCTACTGTGGCAACCGCGTTCAAGCTCTCGCTCAGAGAGCTCGCGCCCGTTCAGATGCTGCTGATTGCGTGCAGTGCGTCGGTGGTTGTGATGGCCGTCATCCTGATGCTTCAGGGGCGCTGGCACCTGGTGTTCTCGCTCAGTCGCAAACAGTATGCCCAGTCTTTTGGCATGGGGCTGATCAATCCCTGTCTGTACTATTTCCTGTTGTTCGGTGCCTTTGACCGACTACCCGCCCAGGAAGCGCAACCGCTGAACTACACCTGGGCTCTGGTGCTGGCCTATATGTCGGTACCCTTTCTGGGGCACCGGCTACGCAAACTGGATATTGTCGCGGGCCTGATCTGTTATGCCGGGGTCGTGGTGATTGCCACCCGCGGGGCTGTCACTTCGCTGAGCTTCGAGGATCCGCTCGGGGTTTCTCTCGCCCTCGGTAGCACGGTGGTCTGGGCGTCTTACTGGATCATTGCTACACGGGATACCCGGGACCCAGTTGTTGGACTGTTCCTGAATTTCCTATGCGGTTTGCCGGTGATTCTGCTGATTTGCTGGTGGACCGAGGGGCTCAGTTTTGCTCCGGGCACGTCGCTGGCTGCAGCGCTCTATGTAGGCGTGTTCGAGATGGGCATCGCTTTCGTTCTCTGGTCCTATGCCATGAAAAAAGCGGAGAATACTTCGAAAGTCAGCAACCTGATTTTTATATCTCCGTTCCTTTCGCTGGTGTTCATCTACTTTATTCTGGGCGAGCATATCTTGCCCTCCACATACATTGGCCTGGTTCTGATCATGATGGGGCTATGGATTCAGCAGAAAAAAGTGAAGGATCGGGAAGAGGCCCTGAACCTTGGCTGACTGGTTTGTCTACATGGTTCGAACCGCCAGAGGTTCGCTCTATACCGGCATAACCACTGACGTTGAGCGGCGTTTCAATGAACATCAGGGAGGCGCTCCCCGGGGCGCGCGTAGTCTGAGGGGGAAGGGGCCACTGGAACTGGTGTTCAGCGCGCCAGCCGGAGACAGAAGCCGGGCTTCACGGTTGGAGTGGCGCATCAAGCAATGGCCCCGGCCCAGGAAAGAGGCCCTGGCCCGGGGCGAGCTCAGTCTGCCAGATGACGTTTGATGTGTTCGCCTGCGGTTTCCAACGCGGCAGTGGCTCGATCAAGCTGACCACTGTGTACCTGGAAAACGTGCCAAAGACTGTTATAGACCTCAAGGCGGGTTTCCACATCGTTCCGGCTTGCGGCCTCGGCCAGCCGTTCGGCGTCGTTCAGCAGGATTTCCTGGCTGCCTACCTGGATCAACAAGGGTGGCAGGCCGCTTAAATCCCCGAAGATCGGCGAGATCAACGGGTTGGTAAGGGGTTCCTTTCCGGCGTAAAGCCTGGCGGCCTTGCTGGTCCAGCTGGCCTGAAGTACCGGCTCAATTTCCGGCGCATAAAGCTGCTCCTGGGTGAGGTCTATCCAGGGTGAAAACGCCGTCAGCGAAGCCGGAAGCTGCAGGCCCTTATCTCGCAGTCGCATCGCCAGGGCAACAGAGAGCCCCCCGCCAGCGGAATCGCCGGCGACGGCAATCTGGTCCGGTTTCAGGCCAGCCTCCAGAAGCCCGTTCCAACAGGCTTCGGCATCATCCAGCGCAGCGGGAAACGGAAACTCGGGCGCCAGCCGGTAATCCGGCGTAACGATGGCGCAGCCGGTTGTTTTCGCCAGATGCCCGGTTATGCCACGGTGGGTACTTGAGGACCCGATGATGTAGCCTCCGCCGTGGAGATAGAGAACGGCGCCCCGGGGATCATTGCCGAAGGTTGTCCGGGTTGCTGGCACTCCCCCAATGGTTATGTTCTCGAATTTCGCGCCTCTCGGTGGTGTCGAACTCCGAAAAGCCTGGCGCACAATGCGTCGCTGAAGTGGCACCGGTACCGCCGGGTTGAGAACCGGTCTGACCAGCCGGTTCATGGTCTGGCGCAACGCACTCTCTAAAACGTGTTGCAACATCTGTGTCTTTCCCCTGCTATGGGTTAGGCCCGCTATAGGTTAGGATTGAAACCCCGAAATAGATAACTCATTCATGACAGGCGTTTAACTCTACGTGTACTGGAAAACGGATACCATAGAAATACCGGATTGGGACAGGCACTCACTTCTGGACAGACTCGAACCCTTCGACCCGACCTGCTCGCGTGATCTTAGTGATGAAATGGTGGCCTATTGTCGTTTTTATGGGCTGGATCTCTGGGTGGAACATCCGGACGTTGCTTATCATCAGGGTTACGTCAAAGCCTGCGGTCATGAAGTCATGGTGCATTATTTCCGATTGCCGGACCAGTCAACAGAGCGTGGAACGGTGTTCATTCTGCACGGCTATTTCGACCACGTCGGGTTGTACAGTCAGTTGATCGATCGGTGCCTGGGAGCCGGGTTTGATGTGCTGGCCTACGATCAGCCCGGCCATGGCCTTTCCAGCGGCACGCCCGCAGCCATTGGCAGTTTTCTTGAGTATCAGGGCGTTCTGTCAGACGTGATGGCTCAGGTCAGGGACAAGTTGCGTCAGCCCTGGTTCGCGGTTGGGCAGAGCACCGGTGGAGCGATCCTGATTGATTATCTGTTGTCCAACCAGCACAGCCAGAAAACCTCCGACTTCCGGAAAGTGGTGCTTCTGGCGCCCCTGGTGAGGCCGGCCGGCTGGTTGGGCGCAAAAATACTGCATAGCATGGTGAAGCCGTTTATTTCCCGCTGGCGCAGGGTATTTGCAGAGAACAGTGGCAACGGTCGTTTCCTCAGGTTCTTGCGGGAGTACGACCCGCTTCAGGCGAGGGCAGTGCATGTCGACTGGGTGAGTGCACTCCGAAAATGGGTCCCCCATATCGAATCTGCGCGGCCGGTCGACTTTCCGGTGACCGTCGTGCAAGGTGAGAAGGATCTGACCGTCGACTGGCAACACAATTTGCGTATTATCCGGAATAAATTTTCCTCGGTTGAGGAACGGAAAATCCCTGACGGACGTCATCATCTTGTGAACGAAGCTCAGGATTTGCAGGCAACCGTATTCAATACCATTATTGATACATTCACGAACTCGGCGGAAAAGACCCGTTAAACCGGGTTGGCTGAAGAAACCAGGCACAGGAGAAAGCTGTGAAGAAGATGATTCTTGTATTTATGGTGGCAACTTTCGGTCTCGGCGGTTGTATGACCTACGACCCCTACACCGGTGAAGAGAAAACTTCGAATGCGACCAAGGGAAGCATCATCGGCGCTATTGGCGGTGCGGCTATCGGTGCGGCAACCTCCAGCAAGAGTGACCGCGGAAAAGGTGCCCTGATTGGTGCGGCCAGCGGCGCGGCCATTGGCGGTGGCGTTGGTTACTACATGGACAAACAGGAAGCCGAGCTGCGTCGCAAGCTGGAGGGCACTGGTGTTCGCGTGGTGCGCAACGGCGATGAGATTGAACTGGTGATGCCAGGCAATATCACCTTTGATCTGAATGAATCGAGCATCAAGCCGTCATTCAGCGGAACACTGGAATCCGTGGCTCTGGTACTGAAGGAGTATGACAAGACCATCATCCAGATTGAGGGGCATACCGACAGCTCCGGCTCTGACAGCTACAACCAGCTGCTCAGTGAGCGTCGCGCCTCATCTGTGCGTGACTTCCTCCTGAACCAGGGTATTGAGCCGAAGCGTACCCGTGCTGTTGGCTACGGCGAACGCTACCCGGTTGCCTCAAATGATACCGCGGCCGGCCGTGAGCAGAACCGTCGTGTTGAGCTGACGCTGGTGCCCATGCAGTAAGCAGGGCGTTCGCAGCCATAAAAAAACCGGAGCACAGGCTCCGGTTTTTTTATATCTGGCCGTTAATCAGAACAGTACGCGGCAGCGAATGGTCCCTTTCACTTTGAGCAGCTTTTCCTGCGCCAGTTCGCCGTACTCTTTGTTCACGTCGACGACAACATAGCCGATGTCTTCCTTGGTCTGCAGATACTGGCCGCAAACGTTGATGCCATTCTCTGAAAACACCTGGTTGATCTCTGACATCACGCCGGGAACGTTCTCGTGGATATGCAGCAGACGGTGCTGATTGGGGTGTGACGGCAGAGCGACTTCCGGGAAGTTCACGGAAGAAACCGACGTGCCGTTGTCGCTGTACATGGCCAGTTTTTCTGCCACTTCCCGACCGATGTTTGCCTGGGCTTCGATGGTGGAGCCGCCAACATGCGGGGTCAGGATGACATTGTCGAACTCCCGCAGCGGAGAGACAAATTCCTCGTCGTTGGATTTGGGCTCAACCGGGAATACGTCAATGGCAGCACCCAGCAGTTTACCGCTGCCCAGAGCATCGGCCAGGGCGTCGATGTCCACCACGGTGCCGCGGGAAGCATTCATTAGAATGCTGCCGGGTTTCATCTGGGCGAACTGCTCGGCCTTGAACATGTACTTGGTGGCCGGGGTTTCCGGTACGTGCAGGCTGACCACATCGGCAATGTTGAGCAGCTCCTGGAGCGTACCTACCTGGGTGGCGTTGCCGATCGACAGTTTTGAGACGACATCGTAGAAGTACACATCCATGCCCAGGCCCTCGGCCAGGACGCTGAACTGGGTGCCGATGTTGCCGTAGCCGATAATGCCCAGTTTTTTGCCACGGATTTCATAGCTGTCCTTGGCGGATTTCAGCCACTCGCCGCGATGGGCCTTGGCGTTTTTCTCCGGGACACCGCGCAGGAGCAGAATGGCCTGGGCGAGAACGAGTTCCGCGACGCTCCGGGTGTTGGAGAAAGGCGCATTGAAAACGGCAATACCGCGTCGGGTGGCCGCCTGCAGATCCACCTGGTTTGTGCCAATACAGAAGCAACCCACAGCCACCAGCTTCTTGGCGGCTTCAAATACTTTCTCGGTCAGCTGGGTGCGGGAACGGATGCCGACGAAGTGCGCATCGGCAATCTTCTCGATCAGCTCTTCCTCGGCCAGCGAGTGAGACAGGTACTCAATGTTGGTATAGCCCGCAGCATTCAGCGTATCAATGGCAGATTGATGCACGCCTTCCAGCAGCAGGATACGGATTTTGCTCTTCTCAAGAGACGTATTTGACATGGGCTTGCTTCCGAACCTTTCGTCACGTGAAATGACCCGTGGCCAGTGATCGTCAGGGCTGGCTCACAGAACAGGGGCGGTATGATACCATAAACAAAGATTTTCACAGCGCGCCGGTTTGCCTGAATCAACTGTCTGTGATTCCTGTTGCAGGATGCTCCGGCCCAAACCTGACGAGACCGAAAAATTCATGAATTCTGAACAGATCATTGCTTCTCTCAAAGACCTGATGGCCACCGGCGACGCGCCCGGCAAGGTGCTGACCGACCCGGCAGATCTGGATACCTACGGCAAGGACTGGACCAAGATCTACCCGCCCAAGCCCCTGGCGATCGCGTTGCCCAAGACCACCGAGCAGGTGCAGGCGCTGGTGAAGTTCGCCAACGAGAATCAGGTGGCACTGGTGCCCTCTGGCGGCCGGACAGGTCTGAGTGCCGGTGCTGTGGCCGCCAATGGTGAGGTGGTTGTGGCGTTCGACAACATGAACCAGATTCTGGACTTCAATGCCAGCGACAGGACGGTTCGGTGTCAGGCCGGTGTTGTGACCGAGCAGTTGCAGAATTGTGCTGAAGACAACGGTCTTTACTATCCGGTTGATTTTGCCTCCGCCGGTTCCAGCCAGCTCGGTGGCAACCTCTCCACCAACGCCGGCGGTATCAAGGTAATTCGCTATGGTATGAGCCGGGACTGGGTTGCCGGCCTCAAGGTCGTGACCGGCAAGGGCGATATTCTGGATCTGAACAAGGATCTTGAGAAGAACAACACGGGTTACGATCTGCGTCATCTGTTCATCGGCGCTGAGGGCACACTTGGCTTTATTACCGAAGCCACCATGAAATTGTCCCGGAAGCCGGATAACCTGACGGTGCTGGTGCTGGGTCTGAATGACCTGACCAACACCATGGATGTGCTGCAGACTTTCCAGAAAAAGATTGATCTCACCGCCTACGAGTTTTTCTCCCATCAAGCCATGGGACACGTGCTGGCCCACGGTCAGGTTCAGGCGCCGTTTGAAACCGAGGCGCCGTATTATGCGCTGCTGGAGTTCGAATCTGTCTCCGATCAGGTGATGGACGATGCCATGGCTCTGTTTGAACAATGCGTGGAGAACGGGTGGGTGCTGGATGGCGTGATCAGCCAGAGCGAAACCCAGGCCCAGAACCTCTGGCAGCTGCGCGAGCGCATTTCCGAGTCCATCGCGCCCCGCACGCCCTACAAGAATGATATTTCCGTGGTCGTATCCAAGGTGCCGGGCTTCCTGCAGGAAATTGATGCCGTGGTCACCGAGCACTATCCGGATTTCGAGATTATCTGGTTCGGGCACATCGGCGATGGCAACCTGCACCTGAATATCCTCAAGCCAGAGGACATGGCCAACGAGGATTTCTTCGAGAAGTGCCAACAGGTCAACAAATGGGTGTTCGAGATTGTCGAGCGCTACCAGGGCAGCGTGTCTGCCGAGCACGGCGTGGGTATGACCAAGAAGCCGTATCTGCAGTACACCCGTAGCGAGGCAGAAATCGCTTACCTGAGGGGAATCAAGCAGGTATTCGATCCCAACGGAATCATGAACCCGGGCAAGATTTTCGACTGATGCAGGATCATATCGTAGTGCTGACAGGCGCGGGCATAAGCGCCGAAAGCGGTCTCTCCACCTTCCGGGACAACGGTGGGTTGTGGGAGCAGCACAGCGTCTACGATGTGGCTACGCCCGAGGCGTTTGCGCGCAATCAGGAGCTGGTGCTGCGGTTCTACAATGACCGACGCCGCCAGCTCGCCTCTGCCCAGCCGAACCGGGCCCATCAGCTGCTGGCGGAGCTTGAGCAGCGCTACCGGGTCACCGTGGTCACCCAGAACGTGGACGATCTTCACGAACGGGGTGGCGCGAGCAACGTCATTCACCTTCACGGTGAGCTTACCAAGGCGCGCAGTTCAAAATATCCGGAGCTGGTTTATGACATCGGTTATCGTGATATTAACGCGGGCGACACCTGCGACCGTGGCGCCCAGCTTCGTCCTCATATTGTCTGGTTTGGCGAGGAAGTGCCCATGCTGGACAAGGCTGCCGAAGTTGTCCGCACGGCCGATCACCTGCTGATCGTGGGAACGTCTCTGCAGGTATACCCGGCTGCAGGACTGGTTTACGAAGTGGACAGAGATGTCCCCATCACCGTGATTGACCCGGGCGAGCCGGCGTCAGTGTCACGGGCCCGGTTTATTCGCAAGGGTGCCGTCGAGGGGGTTGCCGAATGGGTTGCCCATTACCTGTAGGGTTCAGGCTTTCAGGTACCTTTCCAGTTCTTCCCTGAACGCGGCCTGAACACCCAGCCGCTTCAGCATCCAGTAATGACCGGCAATCATCCGGTCGATAAAGATGCTTTCCACCGGCGGCTTGAAGTAGTCGAGGTATTTGAACACGGTGCTGGTTTTCTCGGCCACGCGCTTGTGGATGTCGGCTTCTGCGAAGTTATAGGGCACCTCCCGATCCTCGAAGGGCACCACCAGAATGTCCCGCCACATAGCGTAGTAGGCTTCATCCACGGCTGGCTGGCTTCCGACACGCGCGCCCAGGTCAATCAGATGACGGTCAAGCGCTTCGTAGTCTTCCTCGAGGGCAGAAACCAGGGCGTTGCGGTAGGCGGCGATGATTTCCGGTTTCAGCTTCTTTACGCAGCCGAAGTCGTACATCACGATGGAGCCATCAGGCCGGTAGGCGAAGTTGCCGGCGTGGGGATCGCCATGGATGCACTGGAAACGGAAAAGCTGGTCCGCCATGAGCATGAAGATCCGGTGACCTATCAGGTTGATGGTGTCCTGGTCGTACAGGTCTCTCGTAACCTTGCTGACGTGATCTCCCTCAACCAGTTCCATCGTCAGGACACGTCGGGTTGAGTGGCTCTTCGCCACGGAAGGGATGAGCACCCAGGGCTGATCCTTGTGAAACTCCCGAAAGAGTTCGATATTTCGTGCTTCGTTCTCGTAATCCAGTTCTTCTTTCAGTCGCTCCCGGATTTCGGCGAACAGCCGGTCGACCGACTCCTTGGGCATTTTCAGCAGGCCGCCCAATCTCAGTGCCATGCGCAGTTGCTTGAGATCTGAATCGCAGGATTCGTCCACGCCGGGGTACTGGATTTTCACAATGACATCGGTGCCATCGTGGAGTCTGGCGCGATGCACCTGGCCGATGGAAGCCGCAGCGTAGGGTGTCTCCTGCAGGTACTCGAAAAGCTCGGAGACCGGTTTGCCCAGTTCCGATTCGATCTGCCCCACGATGACTTCAAAAGGCATGGGCGGGGCTTCTTTCTGAAGCTTCTCGAGCGCGTCCGAGAATTCCTTGGGCAGAAAGTCCTGGGTCTGGGAAGCGATTTGCCCGACTTTCATGACCGCCCCTTTCAGCTCGCCCAGGGTATCGGCGATCTGGTCGGCCATGCGTGTGTAGCTTTCGCTCTGCGCGCCCTCGTCATTTTCTGAGCGGAACAGGCGGCGCGCACGCTGGCCGGCATATTGCCCTGCTACAGAGGCAGTCATGCCAGCGAGTTTGAAGAAGCGACCACGTCGGGAGGTTACCGGTTTCTTTGCCATAAACAGATGTACGCCTTTGACCGGATTTGGGTTTAGCCGGCCCTGCACGTTAAACCACTTTGGTCTCCACGAACAGCAGGTCTTCCAGTTCAAGCGACAGGGTCTGGCCAGAAACCAGCGGGCCCACGCCTTTTGGTGTTCCTGTCAGCACCACATCGCCGGGCAGCAGAGTGAACTGGCTGCTGATGTGAGCGATCAGGGGAATGATGGGGTTGAGCATATCGCCGGTATCGCCGGTTTGCTGGCGGTTGCCATCAATGTCCATTGTGAAGTGAATGGGGGCATCGGGAAACTTATCGGCCGCGACAAACGGCGAAAGCGGACAGGCACCATCGAACCCCTTCGCTCTTTCCCATGGCTGGCCCTTTTCTTTGAGTTTGCCCTGGAGATCCCGCAGAGTCAGGTCCAGTGCCAGACCGTAGCCCAGTATCGCGGATTTGGCTTCGCTGGCTGAAGCCCGGGTCAAGGGTCGACCGATCAGAACCGCCAGTTCGGTCTCGAAGTGAACCGCCCCCTGGTCTCTTGGAAAATCCAGGGGACGAGTGATATGCACCGCCGAGGTTGCGGGTTTGATGAACAGCAGCGGTTCATCCGGCACCGGGTTATTGAGCTCCCGGGCATGCTCGGCGTAGTTGCGACCAATGCAGACGATCTTTCCCAGTGGCAGATGGACGGGTGTGCCATCCTTCCAGTGGTGTTGGTAATCCGGCATGGTCGCCTCCTGATTGCTGTTGATTATTCCCCTTCAAACGAGCAAACAGTATAAACCTGAAGGCCTTCGTCCTGCAGCTTGCGGGAGCCGCCGAGATCGGGCAGATCAATCATGGCTGCCACTTCCACAATTTCCGCGCCAATCCTGCGGATCAGACGGGTCGCGGCGAGCATCGTGCCGCCAGTGGCAATCAGATCATCCACCAGAACCACGTTGTCGCCCGGCTTGAACGCGTCCTTGTGCAGCTCTACGGAGGCAGTACCGTATTCAAGCTCGTAGTCCTCCACCAGCGTATCGAACGGCAGCTTGCCTTTCTTGCGGACAAGTACCAGGGACGCGTTGAGCTCATAGGCCAGTGCCGAGCCAATGATAAAGCCGCGCGCATCCACCGCTGCCACGGCATCAATCTTGTGGCCGTGGTAGCGGTGTACGAAGGCATCAATCAGTTTACGGAAGGCAGTCTTGTCCTGCAGTACCGTGGTTATATCGCGAAAGGCCACGCCCGGTTTTGGCCAGTCCGGGACCGTGCGAATGGCCTTTTTGATGCTTTCAGAAAAATAATCCATAAACGTTCCGGTTAATGCCCTGGAGGCGGATCAGGCCGCATCCAGGAAAATGAATTTCAGAACAAACACAACCGCAATGATAACAACACTGGCGTTCAGATCTGCCCAGCGGCCACTGAGTGCCTTCAGAATGGCGTAAGTGATGAATCCCAGGGCGATGCCGTTGGCAATGGAGAAGGTCAAAGGCATCATCAGGGCAGTGACAACAGCCGGGGCTGCATCAGTGACATCCTCCCAATCAATCAGTTTGAGGCCGCTGGCCATCAGAATCGCCACGTAAAGCAGTGCCGGTGCGGTGGCGTAGGCAGGGATGATGCTGGCGATCGGTGACAGCAGCAAACAAGCAAGAAATAGCGCGGCAACCACGACAGCGGTCAGGCCGGTTCGGCCGCCGGCGGAGATGCCCGCGGTGGATTCGATGTAGCTGGTGGTGGTTGAGGTACCGAGGGCAGCACCGGACATGGTCGCAACCGAGTCCGACATCAGGGCCCGGCCAAGGCGCGGCAGTTTGCCGTCCTTGTCGAGGAGACCACCGCGCTGTGCGGCGCCGATCAGGGTGCCGGATGTATCAAACAGATCGACGAACAGAAACGCAAAGATCACGCTGATCATGCCGATATTCAGGGCGCCCGCCAGGTCCAGCTGCATGAACGTCGGCGCTATGCTCGGGGGTGCTGAAACCAGACCGTTGTACTCCACCATTCCCAGTGCCATGGCTACGCCGGTAACCGCAATAATACCAATCATGACCGCGCCGGTTACCTGGCGGAAGGACAGTGCGCAAATCAGCACGAAGCCGCCGAAAAACAGCAGGCTCTCTGCCACTTTCACTTCGCCAAGCCCCACAAGCGTGGCGGGGTGATCCACAACAATGCCGGCATTCTTCAGGGCGATCAGGGCCAGGAAGAACCCAATGCCCGCGGAGATGCCGAAACGCAGGGACATGGGAATGCTGTTGATGATCCATTCGCGCACCTTGAAGATGCTCAGCATGAAGAACAGGAAGCCGGAGATGAACACCGCTCCGAGTGCTATCTGCCAGCTGTAGCCCATGCTGCCGACGACCGTGAAGGAGAAAAAGGCGTTGAGCCCCATGCCTGGTGCCATGGCGATCGGGTAATTGGCCCAAAGCCCCATGATCAGGGTGCCGATCACGGCTGCAAGACAGGTAGCAACAAAGACAGCCCCGAAATCCATGCCGGTCGATGACAGGATGCTCGGGTTGACCACGATGATGTACGCCATGGTCAGGAAGGTGGTAATGCCCGCAACCACTTCTTTACGAACAGTGGTGCCGTGGGCCTGGAGTTGGAACAGTCGTTCAAGCATGACGGGTGTCTGCCTCACAGGATGCTGAAAGTTTGTGTTTGGGGGTCTGGTCTGGACGGAATTCTTGAATTGCGTGAAAAAACGGCAATATTACCGGCTCAGCCTCCTGAGGCCAAGGGATGATTGACAGTTCGTCAAAGCGAATGTGGGGTTAGTTGCTGTGAGAGTCACGCTGGAGCCGGATATCGAAGCGGACCGCCAGCATCCGCACGATGACGATAAAAAGCAGGCCAATGGTCAGCGGCAGGACCTCGTTGTCGAGGAACCACTGGCAGACAAAGTACAGCCAGCATCCGGCGAATGAGATCGAGGCGTAGATCTGGTCTTTGCGAAAGATATAGGGGACCTCGTTACAGAGGGTGTCCCGCAGGGCGCCGCCAAAGGTGCCCGTCATCACTCCTAGCAGGGAAGCGACAAACCAGGAATGTCCCAGATCCAGGGCCAGTTGGGCGCCAAGGATGGAAAAAACGCCGAGTCCGATGGCGTCGGGGAACACAATTCTTGACTCCCGCAGCCGCTCTGCTTTTTTCCAATAGCTGAAGACAACCGCCATGGCCAGAATCAGCATCGGTTGCTCTTCGTGCTTGATCCAGTAAAGAGGGTGGTTGTCCATGATCAGATCGCGCAGGGTGCCACCACCGAGTGCCGTGATGAAGCCGATGGTAAATACGCCCACAGGATCCATATTTTTGGAGCGCGCCACGATCATGCCGGAAATCGCAAACGCGACGATTCCAACCATTTCAAGCACGTAGATGATGTCGATCATGGCGAGCCCCGAGATAGGCCAGGAGTGGCCGGATGCCTAAAGTCAAAGCGCGCAGGATAGCGAAAAAGCGGATGGCTTTCACCTGAGGCCAGATAGGTGTTAGAAAGCGCGGGCCTCCGGACTGTGATCCATAGCGACAGTTCTGAACGTATCTTGCATTCAACTTACCTGTATCCTGTTGTACGGAGTTGCTATGTCCTTGATGCGTCTGGCCTATGCCAGTGAAGCCACGTTCGAAGCCAAACCGGTGGAAAAGGGTGTTGAACCCCACGTTGCACGAATTCTGATGACCTCCCGTAAGAACAATGCCAAAGACCAGTTGGTCGGTGGCCTCTACTACGGAAACGACCGGTTTTTCCAGTATCTGGAAGGTGAAGAGGACGCCGTCCGTCGCACGTATGACAGGATCCTGAAGGATGACCGCCACCGCAACATCGTCACCTTGATAGAAGAGCCCCTGAAGAGCCGAACGTTCAGTAACTGGTCCATGAAATACGTGCCGCTTTCGAGGGACGTTCGGGCATTTCTGGATGATCAGGGACTTGAATCCTTTGATCCGGCCGCTTTCACCTCTGAACAGTGTGAGAAAATGATCGAGCTCGTTCGCAACTCCAGCCAGGAACAGAATCTGTCTACCCGTGATGATCCTAAATCTGTCGGCGACGCGCCTCAGGTGCTGTCCTCAGGAATGAAAACTGGCCTGATTGTGGCCGGGGTGGTTTTGGTTGGCGCTCTCGTGATCGGCGGGACCATGCTCTGAATGGACTCGCTCTGAGAAATAAGCGCCGCTTATGCGCTTAGATAAAAGAACTTTATTTGCTTCATGTTAAGACTCTGTTTAGCTTGACGGATAACAATCACAGGCGCCTGTCGCCTGGAATCCGATCAAACAAAAACGGAGCACTCATGAAAGCCATCCTCTGCAAGGAATATGGTCCGGCCGAGAAGCTGGTCATCGAAGAAGTTCCCAGCCCCGAAGTGAAAGGCCGCGGTGTCAAAGTGCGCGTTAAAGCCGCCGGCCTGAATTTTCCGGACACCCTCATCATCGAGAACAAATATCAGTTGAAGCCAAGCCTGCCTTTTTCCCCGGGTGGCGAAATGGCGGGTGAGGTTATCGAGGTTGGCGACAAGGTAACCCGCTTCAAGGTAGGCGACCGTGTTGCTGGGCTGACAGGTTATGGCGCCTTTGCCGAAGAAGTCATCGTGCCGGAGCAGAATCTTCTCCCCGTCCCTGATGGCATGTCCGACGAGAAGGCAGCGGCCTTCACCATGGTTTATGGAACTTCCTATTACGCCCTTAAGCAGCGCGGCAACCTTCAGCCTGGCGAATCGCTTCTGGTTCTGGGCGCCAGCGGTGGCGTGGGCCTGGCAACGGTTGAGCTCGGCAAGGCCATGGGCGCGAAGGTTATTGCAGCCGCCAGTTCGGCCGAAAAGCTTGCGGTTGCCAAGGAAGCAGGCGCAGATGAGCTGATCAATTATGCCGAAGAGCCTCTTAAAGACGCGGTGAAGAAGCTTACTCACAGCAAAGGCGTGGATGTCATCTACGACCCCGTTGGCGGTGACTTCACCGAACAGGCTCTCCGTGCAATGGGTTGGAATGGCCGCCACCTGATCATCGGCTTCGCGGCCGGCGAGATTCCGAAAATCCCGGCAAATTTGACTCTTCTGAAAGGTTGTTCCGTTGTTGGCGTATTCTGGGGCAGTTTCACTCAACGCGAGCCGGAAGCCAGCGCCCAGAACATGATGGAGCTGATGAAGCTCTATGCAGAGGGCAAGATTGATCCGAAGATCAGTGCTGTCTATGACTTTGAGGATTACGCACAGGCCTTGGGGGCTTTGACCGAGCGCAAGGCGACTGGCAAGGTTGTGCTCAAAGTCGGATCTTGAGTTTGCGATTCTGGTTGGGCCCTAGCCTTTAAGGTTATAGATGGCAAGGATGGGTGGCCCCTCCCAAAAACCGCTACGAGCACATCCATGTGCGCTTGACGTCGGCCATCCATGGCCGCCGACATTTTTGGGAGGGGCCACCCATCCTCGCCGTCCAACATTGGAGAAATAGGCGAAGGCTAGGGCAGGACTAGAAACCGGTCAAAAGAGTCAGAACCGAACTCCACCCGAGTCAATCTCCGAAACCAGCTCCGGCGACAGCAGGGTATACCCATCAGTCCCGGGCAACCAGGCATAGACTTCCTCGCCGTCCCTAAGCGAATAGCCCAGCTTCTGGATATCCACCTTGCGGTATTTGAAGGTTCCGGTTTTCTCGATGGCGTGGGTGATGCGCACAAACACCGGTACTGCATAGGCCGGCAGATTGTCCCTCAGATAGGCGAACAAACTGTTCACGTCGAACTCTCGGCCATTGCTGTGGGGAACCAGGGTCACCATGCCGGCCTTGCCGTTGGTGCCCGGAATCTCGACGCCGTAGACGATGGCTTCCTCAACCATCCCCGAGCCGTCGATGATGTTTTCCACTTCCGTTGTTGAGACGTTTTCGCCCTTCCAGCGGTAGGTATCGCCCATACGGTCGACGAACTGCAGGTGGCCGCACCCGATTTCCTTCAGGACATCGCCAGTGTTGAACCAGGCGTCGCCCTTCTTGAAAGCGTTGCGGAGGATCGATTTTTCCGTGGCCTCTTTCTGGGTGTAGCCCTCGAACGACCATTTTTTGGTGATCTCGCCGATCAAGAGGCCGGGCTCGCCTTTAGCCACTTCCTGCATGAAGCCTTTTTCGTTACGAACTGGATCCCGTGTGCCGTCGTGGAATTTCACCAGCTTGTAGGGGGCGGTGGAAAAGCCCACGGTGTTGTCCATATTGAAAAAGTTGCTGAAGCCGATGTTGCCTTCGCTGGAGGCGTAGAGCTCTGCGACTGTTTCTATCCCGAAGCGCTGCTTGAATTCCTTCCAGATGGACGGGCGGAGGCCGTTGCCGATCATTTTGGTGAGGCTGTGGTTCCGGTCCTGTTCGCTGGGTGGCTGGTTCAGCAGGTAGCGGCAGAGTTCGCCGACGTAGCCGAAGGTGGTGGCGTGGTAATAGCGAACGTCGTCCCAGAAGGCGCTGGCGGAGAACTTGCGGCGCAGGACAATGGCGGAGCCACCGGCCAGGACGGAGCCCCAGCAGACCAGCAGTGCGGTGCCGTGATAAAGGGGGAGCGTGCAGTAAAGAACGTCCTCCGGCTTCATGGCCAGAGACATTAGGCCAAACCCGCCGTAGGCCATTATAAATTTGCGGTGTGAGCCCGGGGCGGCCTTGGGCAGGCCGGTGGTGCCCGAGGTGAACAGGTAGATGGCGGTATCGCCCATTTTCGGCGCATCGCTGAGATCCGGGGCGTCGCTGTTGAAGGTGCTGACCTGCTCGGCCATGTTGGCGTAACCGGTTGGTGCGTCCCCAAAGGCGTTCAGCGTGTTGGTGTCTGCCAGAAACTGGAATGGCTGGGGATGGGCGGTCTTGAGATCTGTTTTTATGCCGTCGAACGCCTCGACCAGTTCCTCGCCAACCACCATCATTTTGGGCTCGATCAGGTTGATGCTGTGTTCGAGTACCTTGCCTCTCTGGGAGGTATTGAGCATGGCGCAGGCAACGCCGAGTTTGGCTGCGCCGGCTACCACGGCCAGCAATTCGGGGCGGTTTTCAAGGGAGATCGCAATGGCATCCCCTTTGGCAAGCCCTTGGTCCTGCAGATAGCGGGCAATGCGGTTGGCCCAGCCATCCAATTCGCTCCATGTAATCGAACGGTCTTCAAACAGAATGGCGGGCCGGCTTCCCAGGTTCCGGGCGTTGCTCTCGATAAGAGTGCCGAGCGTAAGCTCACGGTTCTCGTTTTTCAGGGCATAGTAATACAGCCCCCGGGTTATGGCCGGCAAGCGCCGGAATATTCCGGGCAGGCTGCGGGCAATGTCTAATGCGGATACGTTGTCTTGGCTCATGGTTTTTCCATTGGTCCCTTTTATTGTGTGGACATTGAGCCCGGAACAATGCATGCCTCGGGTTCAGTCCAGAAACAGGTCCGGCATCAGGGGCTTATCGCCCGGCTCATACCGGTAATGCTCGAAGTCGGTGATACCGTCCTGCCGTAGCAGGTCCTCGTCGATCAGGGTCTGACCAGTCATAGTCTCAGACGACCGGTTGAGGATGCTGACAGCAGCATCGGCCATGATGTCCGGCTTCCTGCCCTGGGCCATCATCTGGGGCCCGCCAACCTCAAATTCGATGGCTGCCGTGGCAATCAGCGTTTTTGGCCACAGCGTGTTAACCGCAATGCCGTACCGCCTGAACTCCTCCGCCATGCCCAGGCTCAGCATGGTCATGGCGTATTTTGTGGTGGTATAGGGGCCATATTGGGCGAACCACCGGGTATTCAGATTCAGAGGCGGCGACAGGCTCAGGATATGAGCCCGGTCCGACTGTTTCAGCCAGGGCAGTGCGGCCTGGCTGCAGGCCATGACTGCCCGGGCATTGACCTGATGCATCAGGTCGTACCGGCTGACCTTGAGGTTTTCCACACCGGTTAGCCGAATGGCGCCTGCGTTGTTTACCAGTGCGTCGATGCCGCCAAAATGCTCGCCGGCCTCATCAATGCGCTGGCGGATCTGTTTTTCATCCCGGACATCCAGAACCAGCGGTAGCGCTTTGCCTCCAGCATCCCGAACTTCCTCCGCCACCGTATGGATCGTGCCTGGCAGCTTCGGATGAGGCGTGTCTGATTTGGCGGCAATCACTACGTTCGCGCCCTGACGGGCCGCGGCGAGGGCGATGGCCCGGCCGATGCCACGGCTGGCGCCGGTGATAAAAACGGTACGATCACGCATGGTACTCATGCCTCGTTCTCCTGTTCGGCCGTCTCGTTGGCGGTTATCTGGACCAGTAACTGACTGCGTTTCACCTGATCGCCCTTGCTCGCAAGAATCTCGGCGACTCTGCCGTCGCGGTCTGCTTTTACCGGATGCTCCATCTTCATGGCTTCCAGTATCACCAGCGTATCGCCCTGGTGAACGCTCTGACCAGCTTCAACCAACACATCAATGATGGCGCCATCCATGGTCGCCTGGATGCGACCGCTGCCCGCGCCGCCAGCAGTCCTGGCTGGTTGGTGGGTAACATCGCGCACCGACCAGGATTGCCCGAACGCCTGCAAATATAGGGAATCGCCCTGGCGGTGATATTGGCAGGCCTGACGAACGCCGTTGTCGATAATGCACAAATGGCCATCCCTCTGGCTTTCAAGTACCAGGGAATGCCGGGTTTCGCCCATACTGACAGACAACCGGCTGCCGCTGCGGGTCACCAGTAACTCGACAGTGGTGTCGCCGGTTTCCAGTTTGATGGGCGTCATGGTGGCCGGCGCATTGCTCCAGGCGCTCTGGCCCGAAATGCCATGGTCGAGCACGCAGGCGGCCAGGGCCAACTGGCGAATGGTCAGGTTTTGCGGCTGAAGGGACGGATCGTCCTTGAAGGCCTGCTGAAGGAAGGCCGTGGTCGCCCCGCCGGCCCCGAAAGTCTCGTCTGCGATAATCCGGCTCAGGAAATGGCGGTTGGTGGTCACGCCGAACACGGTTGTGTCCTCAAGCGAGCGGATCAGCCGCCGGCGGGCTTCATCTCGGTTTTGGCCCCAGGCAATTACTTTTGCCAGCATCGGGTCGTAGTGGGGAGTGATAGCATCTCCAGATCGTACCCCGGTATCAAACCGTAAACCTTCGCCTTCGGCTGGTTCAAAGGCGTATAGCGATCCGGTCTGGGGTGTGAATCCGTGGGCAGGGTCCTCTGCATAGAGTCGAACCTCAATGGCATGGCCATTCAGGTGAATATCGTCCTGGCTGAGCGGCAGCGGGCGTCCTTCGGCCACGTTGAGCTGCCAGGCGACCAGGTCCTGGCCGGTAATGAGTTCGGTGACCGGATGCTCTACCTGCAGGCGGGTGTTCATTTCCAGAAAGTAGAAGTTTCGGTGCTTGTCGACCAGGAACTCGACGGTGCCGGCGCCTTCGTAGTTGCAGGCCAGAGCCGCTTTGACTGCAGCCTCACCCATGGCCTGTCGTAGTTCCGGCGTGACAAAGGGGGAGGGTGCTTCTTCCACTACTTTCTGGTGTCGGCGCTGTACTGAGCAGTCCCGTTCGCCGAGATAGACCGCATTGCCGTGGCGATCCGCAAACACCTGGATTTCCACGTGGCGGGGCTCGATCACGGCTTTTTCCAGGATCAGTTCGTCGTCGCCGAAGGCCTGTTTTGATTCGGAACGGGCCCGTTTGATGTTGTCGGCCAGTTCGGATTCACTCTCAACCAGGCGCATGCCGCGACCACCACCGCCGGCAGAGGCTTTGATCATGAGGGGGTAGCCGATGTCTTTGGCGGCGGCGATCAGTTCGTCGTCGTTGGCGTTGTTGCCTTCATAGCCAGGCACCACTGGCACGCCGGCTTCCTGCATGGCGATTTTGGATCGGCGCTTGCTGCCCATGAGTTCGATGGCCGAGGCGGGAGGGCCAACAAACACCAATCCGGCGTCTTTGCAGGCGTTGGCGAAGGCGGCATTCTCGGAGAGGAAGCCGTAACCCGGGTGGATGCAGTCGGCGCCGGTTTTGCGGGCGGCTTCAAGAATTGCATCGCTGTTCAGGTAGGAGGCGGATACCTGTGCCGGGCCAATGCAGACGGCCTCGTCGGCGAGTTCCACGTGCATGGCTTTGGCGTCAGCCTCGGAGTAGACGGCCACGGTGCGGTAACCCAGGGCTTTCGCAGTGCGGATCACCCGGACTGCGATTTCGCCGCGGTTGGCTATTAACAGTTTTCTTAACATGGTGCTGGTCTCATCTATTGGTGCCAGTCCGCGAGCGGCTGTGGGGTGGCTTTCAGGAAACCGCTACGAGCACATCCCTGTGCGCTTGGCGTCGGCCATCCGTGGCCGCCGACGTTTCCTGAAAGCCACCCCACACCCGCTCGCTCCCCCGTAACTCAGTCGTTGGATTCTGCCCAGGCTGGTGGACGTTTTTGCATGAAGGCCATGGTGCCCTCCGTTCCTTCGCTTCCCCGGATGGCTTCCGCAAATTTTTCAGCCGCGCTGTCCAGCAAACCGCTTATGGGTTCATGGCCAACCCTGTGTAGCAACGCTTTGGTTTCTGCCGTGGCTACCGGTGCGCAGTGGCGGACACGATCCAGAGCGCTTGTCAGCATCTCCTCCAGTTCATCGTCTGAAGAAGCCGCCTGGTGAACGATGCCAAGACTGCATGCTTCGTTTGCATCGATTCTCAAACCCAGCAGGGCCAGCCGCCGGGCCTGGGTGAGGCCGATTCGTTCAACCACAAACGGCGCAATCTGGGCGGGAATCACGCCGAGGGAGGTTTCCGGCATGCCGAACTTGGCGCTCGGCCCGGCGATGGCAACGTCGGAAACGCAGGCCAAACCGAATCCACCGCCCATGACAGCGCCTTCGGTGATCGCGATGACCACTTTCGAGGATTCGTTGACCTGTTGAATCATCTGGCCGAAGGCACGGTTCAGACGATAGAACGGGTCCGCCTCACCCTCGGCCGCTTTCTGGCCGCGGGCACCGGCCATGTCTTTGATATCGCCGCCGGCGCAGAAGTGCCCACCGGCGCCCCGAATGACGACGGCGCGAATGTGCAGGTCGTTTTCAATCTGGGTGAACACCGCGGACAGTTCCGCCACCATCTCGAGGCTCATGGCGTTGCGCACGTCCGGTCGGTTGATGGTGATAAACAGGGTTGGGCCCTGTTTTTCCAGAAGCAGTGTTTCGCAATGCGGTACCTGGTCCATAAGTGACTCCACCGTCCGTTTGTTAGTCGCGCTTCTTGCCCGGAAGGGTGCCCATCATCTTGCAGATAATTCCGAGCATGATTTCGTCGGCACCACCGCCGATGGAGACCAGTCGAACATCCCGGTGTGCCCGGGAAATCGGGTTGTCCCACATGTAACCGTTACCGCCCCAGTACTGCAGGCAGCTATCTGTAACCTCACGCCCAAGACGTCCGGCCTTGAGTTTGGCCATGGAGGCCAGGCGGGTGACATCCTTGCCTTCAACGTGCAGCTCGCAGGCCTGGTAGGTGAGGGCGCGCAGGGCCTCGACTTCGGTTTGCAGTTCGGCCAGGCGGAAGTGGATTACCTGGTTGTCGATCAGTGGCTGGCCGAAGGTCTTCCGCTCGCGACAGTACTCGATGGTCTTGGTGATGCAGTTCTCCAGCGCCTTGATCACGTTCGCCGCACCCCAGATCCGCTCCTCCTGGAACTGCAGCATCTGCATCATGAAACCGGTGCCCTCAGCGCCGATCCGGTAGCGCTGGGGCACACGGACGTCGTCAAAGAAAATCTGGGCGGTTTCGGAAGAGCGCATGCCGAGCTTGTTCAGATGCGGGCTGAAGGAGATGCCCGGCGTTTTCGTGGGCACGATGATCAAAGACTTGTTCTTGTGGGGCTTGTCGTCCGAGGTGTTGGCCAGCAAGCAGATGAAGTCGGATTTGGGGCTGTTGGTAATCCACATCTTGGAGCCGTTGATGATGTAGTCGTCGCCATCTTTCCTGGCGGTTGTTTTCATCCCCGCCACATCAGAACCTGCGCCAACTTCACTGACGCCAATACATCCCACCATGTCGCCGGCAATGGCCGGCGCGAGGAAACTGCGTTTCAGTTCATCAGATCCAAACCGGGAAATGGCCGGGGTACACATATCGGTCTGAACCCCGATGGCCAGCGGCACACCACCACAATGGGCCATGCCAAGCTCCTCCGCAGCCACCAGGTTGTAGCTGTAATCCAGCCCCATACCGCCGTACTCCTCCGGCTTCTGGATGCCGAGGATTCCGAGGTTTCCGAGCTTTTTGAACAGTTCATGAATCGGGAATTCCCCGGCGGCTTCCCATTCGTCGCAGTGGGGATTGATTTCCTTCTCCACGAAATCGCGGACGGTTTTTCTGAGGGCTTCGTGTTCGGCTGTGAATTTCACGTTCTTGTTCTCCTGCTGGTAGAGAGTTCGTGCCGTATTTGTTTTGGTGCACGTTCTTTAGCTTGGCGGCAGGTGTGTGGGGCCGCTTCCAGAAAACCGCTACGAGCACATCCATGTGCGCTTGGCATCGGCCATCCCTGGCCGCCGACATTTTCTGGAAGCGGCCCCACACACCTGCCTATGTCTGTAAATTTGATGCTGCCTGCTGGCAGTTTTGTTCTTCCAAAACGATAACTCGTGGTTGACCCGAACCGGGGCGGAGGGCTTCCCAAAAACGTGGAGCGCCAGGGATGGCGCGACCGAGCCCTACAGGGACGTATTTACGGGCGTTTTTTGGGACGCCCTCCGCCCCGGTTCCAGCCCCAAAGCTCGAAGGCCTACAGGCGGGCCACACCAAAGGTATTGGGCCGCAACTGCCGAGCCTCGGCTTCCCGGCAAACGTCCAGAACCAGGGCAAGAACGCGCCGCGTATCCCGCGGATCGATTAGCCCGTCGTCCCACAATCTGGCCGTTCCGAACAGCGCCGTTGAACCTTCCTCCAGCTTCTTCGCCGTGGCCTGCTCCAGGAAATCCAGTGTCTTCGGATCCGGCTCCATGCCGCCGCGGCGCTGCTTGTCTTCAGCCACGATACGCATCACCTTGCCTGCCTGCGCCGGCCCCATAACCGCGGTTCGGCTGTTGGGCCAGGCGAAGATGAACCTCGGGTCCAGGCCACGGCCGCACATGGCGTAGTTACCTGCACCATAGGAACCGCCGATGACAATTGCGACCTTTGGCACTCGACAATTGGCCACAGCCTGGATCATTTTCGAGCCGTGTTTGATGATGCCGTTCTGCTCTGAGTGAGTGCCCACCATGAAACCGGTGGTGTTGTGCAGGAACAAAAGGGGCGTTCCGGCCTGGTCGCAGAGCTGGATGAACTGGGCGGCCTTGGCGGATCCAGCCGGGGTGATCGGGCCGTTGTTGCCGATGATGCCGACTGAATGACCTTCAATTCGGATGGTGCCGCAGACGGTCTGGTCGTCGAACTCGTTCTTGAAGTCCATGAACTTTGAACCGTCGGCAATGCGGGCGAGGATTTCGCGCACATCGTAGGGCTTTTTGGAATCCGCCGGGATGACACCCAACAGCTCATCGGCCGGGTAGAGCGGTTCCTCCCATTGAAGCTCGCGCCAGGGTTGCAGCTGCTCGTTCCAGGGCAGGGCTTCGAGGATGTTTCTGGCCTGGCGGATGCCGTCGGCGTCGTCTTCGGCCAGGTATTCTGCCGTTCCTGCCACGGTCGCATGCATCTCCGCGCCGCCAAGTTCCTCATCGGTGGCAACTTCGCCGGTTGCTGCCTTCAGCAGTGGTGGGCCGGCCAGGAACATCTTGGCTTGTTCGCGCACCACGATCACGTAGTCGGACAGACCCGGCTGATAGGCGCCGCCGGCGGTGGCGTTGCCGTGGACAACGGTGACCTGAGGAATCCCGGCAGCGGACATCCGCGCCTGATTGGCAAAGCCCCGGGCGCCGAGCACGAAAATATCGGTGGCGTAGTTCAGGTTGGCGCCGCCGCTCTCGGAAAGGGATACCACCGGCAGTTTGTTTTCCATGGCGATCTGCTGCAGGCGCAGCGTCTTGTCCAGGCCGGCAGGGGTAATGGTGCCGCCTTTGATGGCGCTGTTGCTGGCCACCACCAGACAGCGGATGCCGCTTACATAACCGATGCCGGCGATGATCCCGCCGCCGGCGAGGCTGCCGTCCTTGTCGTCGTGCATCTTATAGCCGGCCAGGGAGCAGAGCTCCAGAAAGGGCGTGCCGCGGTCCAGCAACCGGTTAATACGGTCCCTCGGGAGCAGCTTGCCCCGTTTGGTGAACTTCTCCCGGGCGGCTTCCGCCAAATCCAGAACCTTTTGCTCAACGTCCCGAAACGTGGTGATGTGGGCGTCCATGGCTTCGGCGTTGGTGCGGAAGTCCTCGGACGTCGAGCTTACCGTGGATTCAAGTACCTGCATGGTCAGCTCCTCAGTCGTCGCTCAGAACTTTCGGGGTGATGGCCCGGTGAAAGCCGTTGTAGGGTTCGTTGTTCTTGGCTTTCGGTAACGGCCAGACCCGACCTCCCTGTGACGCAGCACCGTCGATCCGCAGACAATCCCCGCTGATAAACGCTGCGCCCGGGCTGAGCAAAAAGCAGATGGCCGAACTGACTTCGGATTCGGTGCCCATTCGCTTGATGGGCACGTTATCGCCGAGACTGCGGATCCACTGCTTCATGTGCTCGGGGTAGTTATCCATGCCACTGGAAGCAATCCAGCCCGGAGCGACTGCGTTTACTCGAACCCCGGACGCGCCCCACTCAACGGCAGCTGTCTGGGTAAAATTCACCATGCCGGCCCTGGCGGCGCCGGAGTGTCCCATGCCGGGCATACCACCCCACATATCGGCCACGATATTTACAATAGCGCCCCCGGTTTTTGACAGCGCCTGGGTGTAGGATTCCCGTGCCATCAGGAAGCCGCCGGTCAGATTGGTTCGAACCACCGTCTCCCAGCCCTTCTGGTTGATCCCGGTCAGCGGCGCCTGGAACTGCCCGCCGGCATTGTTCACCAAACCATTCAGGCCTCCGTGTTCGGCAATGATCGCCTTCACCGTCGCCTTGACCGAGTCCTCTTCACGGATGTCACAGACATGGGCGGAAGCAATGCCGCCGTCCTCGGTGATCTCTGCTTTCACAGATTCCACTTTCTCGGCCTTGCGGCCCACCAGGGCAACCCGCGCGCCCAGGGCAGCGAGTTCATGGGCCGTACACCGGCCAATGCCAGAACCGCCGCCGGTAACAATAAAAACCTGGCCTTTAAACAGGTCCGGACAATAAACAGACTGATAGCTCATAGTAATGAAGACCCTTTCAAAGTTCGGGCGCTCTGGTTGGAAGCGCGTTTCGGGACTGTGAGCAGCATGGATGCTGCGATCAAGCCTACATGGATGTATTTACGGCGTGTCCCGGGACGCGCTTCCAACCAGAGTGCATGCACCAATAAATCAATCTTTAACCAGGCCAGAAGGAACAGGCACTGGAAACTCCAATAGCTGCTGGGCAAACGCCTTTCCCTGGGGATCAATCCGCAGGCTGGCCACGCCACCGCCGCCAAGGCTGTGCTCCAGCAGGAAATTGATGGCCTGCAGTCCGGGCATGGCCCAGCGGGTCACCCGGCCGGTTTCCGGATTCAGGGTATGGGCCATCCAGTCCGCAACCGCCGCTTCCGTCAGCGCGGTTTCAATGAACGGCAGAAATTCCGGTTTGCGGGCGATCACGCCAATGTTGGTGTGGTCGCCCTTGTCGCCGCTGCGGGCCCAGGCAAGCTTCACCAGCGGCACAGTGGTATCTGTGTCGTCTGTCTCGTGTGTGAACGACTGGGGCTGGAGGTCGCTGTTATCGAAACCGCCGCTGGTTTCGACTCCAACGGTTTGCCGCTCGCCGCCCAGATCCACGGACACATCGACTTCCGTTTTCGGCACCAGGCAGGAATACAACCGGATCTTCGGCCACACGGTCGGTCGGCCACCCACAATCCCGGTGATGCCCGGTGCCATACCCGTGGCTGCCTGGGCAATCTCGCGGGAAAACAGTACAAGGGCCTCTTTCTTGGCATGGGCGGTGCTGATCTTGACCACTACTTCGCGGCAATCCTCGCCACGGCCATGAGCACCGTAGGTCGTTTCCGTACCCAGAAGCTCAATACTGGTTTCGCTGTAATCAGGCAGGCCACGTTCGCTGAACATGCGTGAGGTCTTGGCCAGAATGGCCTGTGCGACAGTCTGAGCCTTGGCCCTGGCATTCATGCCTGCCAGCAGGAAGGTAACCGTGCACTTGAAACCATCCGGCCAGGTGCCCGATACCTTGTAACTGTCGGTGGGTGGTAGCCCCCGTGCGCCTCGCACCTGTACACGGTCTTTACCGGTTTCCTCCAGCTCTACACCTGTGAAATCGCAGGTAACGTCAGGCAGCAGGTAGGCCCTTGGGTCACCGATTTCGTAGACCAGCTGTTCCGCAACTGTGCCACGACTAACCAGCCCGCCGGTGTCTTCGGGCTTGGTGATAAAAAAGTCGCCGTTGGCACTCACTTCGGCTATCGGGAATCCCATGTTGGCGTAGCCGCCAGCTACCGCTTCCCAGTCGGTGAAGTTGCCGCCGGTGGCCTGGGCACCGCACTCGAGCAGATGCCCGGCCAGGCTGCCCTGCGCCAGTTTGTCGTAGTCTTGCCAGCTCCAGCCGAACTCGTGCACCAGCGGTGCCAATACCAGGGCACTGTCTGCCACCCGGCCGGTAATAACGATGTCCGCGCCCTGTTCCAGAGCCGCAACCAGACCTGGCGCTCCCAGATAGGCATTCAGGCTGACCATCATTGCGGGCATCGGTTGGCCGGAACCCATCTCCTTGACGCCCATATCTGCGAGATTTTTCTTTTTCATCAGAAGGTCGTCGCCCAGAACCAGGGCGATCTTCATGTCCACGCCGGCTTTTTCACAGAGAGCCTGAAGGGCGTCACGACAGGCCACCGGGTTGACGCCGCCGGCGTTGGCCAGCACCCGAATGCCCTTTTCCTTGATGTCTCCGAGCAAGGGGCCCATGACCGTCTGTACGAAATCCCGTGCATACCCCTGGGACGGGTCCTTCATTTTCTGGCCCGCCATGATCGACATGGTGATTTCGGCCAGATAATCGGCCACCAGATAGTCGATATTGCCCTTGTGGACCAGCTGCGCGGCAGCCGTTTCCGTGTCGCCCCAGAAGGCGGCGGAGCATCCGATGCGAACAGTGTTGGGGGATTCAGCCATCTTCCTGTGCCCTGTAAATGATTGCTGATTGAAAACGGGAGCGGTGGCGGTTTTGCCACACGATGGAGATGACAATACCAAGCAAGCGCTTGGTTTGTAAACAGGCATGTTTCAGGTAGAATTAAAGGCCTCTTATGCCAACCGGGTAGCCGTAGTGAGCCAGAACCAGATCCTCCAGTCCCTGATCGCAGAAAACCTTGTGTCAGACCCCAAAGGCGCTCGCGGCCGTCTGCTCACTGAAGCGGCACGGCTTTTCCGGGAAAAAGGCTACGAGCGCACTACAGTTCGTGATCTTGCCGCTGCCGTGGGTATTCAGTCCGGCAGCCTGTTCCACCACTTTCGAACCAAGGAAGAGATCCTCAAGGCAGTGATGGTAGAAACCATCCGGCTGAACACCGCGCTGATGCAGGCGGCTCTGGAGGCCGCCGATACCAGCAGGCAGAAGCTTCGTGGACTGATCCGCGCGGAACTTGAATCTATCAATGGCCAGACCGGCGAAGCGATGGCGGTCCTGGTATTTGAATGGCGGAGTCTGTCGGCCCCGTCCCAGGGCGAAGTGCTGGAGCTTCGGGACATCTACGAGAAACTTTGGCTGGATGTGCTGGAATCATTGAAGCGCGAGGGCGCGCTGGAGGCGGATCCCTTCGTTGTTCGACGGATGTTGACTGGCGCTCTCAGCTGGACAGTAACCTGGTACAAGCCTGAGCGGGGAGGGCTGACACTGGATGGCCTGACCGATCAGGTAATGGCAATGATGGCTCTGTAAGCGGATTGGCGTTTTCAAAAGTCATTGTTTTATATCAATAATATTCTGGCAAATTCCTTTCCTTCTGGGCCATTGGCCCGATCGGCATAACAAAATCGGCATTCGAGCCATTTTTGTAGGACAGTTTTCACCGCATTCTTGCACCCGTTGACAAAAACCGACTTCAGATCGGGCAAACAAAAACAACGTGATGCAGGGTGAAATATGATCTCCTCTCTGGCAAAGCTCGGACCGCATGTCTTTGCGGCTCGCCTCAAAGCTCTCTCGCTGGCAGCCGTTGCCATACTCACAGGTTGCTCGGCCAACCCCATCTACACCACCACCGGCGTTGTGCTCTCCAATTATTCGGAGGGCGAAGCCACGCCCTACGTGTTGCAGATGTCCGACACCCAGATGGCGTGTGCGCTGGGCGAGGGCGTGGATCCGCTGCTCTATTCCTTCTCGCGGGTCACCGATGCACCTGACACCACCGGCTCCCTGTTGATGCTTCTGGCAGGCAACTGTGCCGAGTACAAGGCCTGGGAAGCTGAGCTCGCCTATCTCAGAGCGGATTATGAGGGAGATGTGGAAGCGGCAAAGGACGCCAGGGAAGTGGCAAAGCGATTGAATGCGCTGACCGCGAAACGCCGGTATGCCTCCTTCAAACGAGCAATGGCCGCCTACGAGTTTGATCCCGCTGCTGAGCCCCTCGAGTGCCCCTTTCTGTTCACCGAACAGGACGAAATCACCTTCCTGCTGGGCTTGCTGACCGGTATGCAGGCAATCGTAAACGATGCCAATTCCGGCGCCATGGCCGGAGTCCCCAGGAACATCGCTCCCCAAGCCGAGCGTGCCGCTACCTGTCTGGACAATGAGAAGTGGGGCGGTATGCCAAACGCCATCCGGGCCCTGGTCTGGCTGCTCCTGCCCGACACTCGTCCGGCTCTGGCGCCGGACCCCTGGCAGGTGCTTGAGCACAGCCGGGAACTGGGGGTTGAAAAAGGCATGCGGGTTCCGCACGCGCTTCAAGCGGTCGCCGCCGAAACCTTTGGTCGCCCGGAAAAGCTTGAGCAAGCCATCGCCAGTTTTGCCGCGGCCGATGCAACTATGGAGGTCTGGGACGAGTATCGTCTGGTGGATGAAGTCGCGGCGGGCGTGGTGCGTTTCTCTTCTGACAAACACTGGACCGCCAATTACGGCTATCGAACGCCGCAATCCTTCTTCGGCAGGATGAGCCCCGAGCGGCAAACCGACAACGTCGAAACCATGAATCTGGACGACCTGCTCTAAGGCAGGTTGCCGACATCCTCTGAAAACTGACAAACACAAGAATGACCCGGAGGTCGATATGATCCGCAAATCCCTCGCTGCCATGGCCCTTGTGGCCGCCGCTCCGCTGGCATCGGCACAGTCTGTTTCCATGTGCGTGTTCGATGTGATCGGCGCCAATGGCGACTTCTACAACTTCGTCAAAGACTATGCGCTAGAGATGAAGGGCCACGGCGTGGATTTCGAGCTGAAACCCTACACCGATGAGGGCGTGGCGATCGGTGATTTTAACGCCGGACAATGCGATGCCGTTGCCGCCACGGATATCCGGATTCGTCCATTCAACAAGTTCACTGGCAGCATCAGCGCTGTGGGAGCGCTGCCCACCTACGACAACCTGAAAACCTTGTTGGCCACACTGGCACAACCGAAAGCTGCGCCATTGATGAAGGATAACGGGTACGAAGTGCTCGGGATCATACCGGTGGGTGCCGGTTACCTGTTTGTAAATGATCGCAGTATTGATACTGCCGGCGAGCTGGCGGGCAAGCGAATGGCAACCCTCGACTATCAGAAAGACGCGATTCACATGGTGAACTTCGTCAAGGCCACGGTCGTGCCCTCTGACATCACCAACTTCGCCGGCAAGTTTAACAACGGTTCGGTGGATACCGCCTATGCGCCGGCCTTTGCTTACGAAGCTCTGGAACTCTATAAGGGCATCGGCGAAAGCGGCGGGGTTGTGGACTATCCGCTGGCACAGCTGACGCTTCAGATGGTTGCCCGTGATGACGTGCTGGACGACGACACCGCCCAGAAAGCCCGTGAGGTTGCCTGGAATATGTTTCCTCAGGCCATGGGGCTGATTGAAGGCCAGGAAGCAGCCATTCCCGAAGACAAATGGGTGCGCATTCCTGAAAAAGACATCCGCGGCTATCAGGAAATGTTCCGGGAGAACCGCATAGAGATGCGCGATGGCCTGAACGGGGCGCCGGATGTGTATCACCCGAAAATGATGGGGCTGCTCAGCAAGATCCGCTGTGCCAGTAACCCCGCTGCTGCCGAGTGCACTGCGGACAACCGCGAATAACGGGGCGGAACCAACATGAACTGGCGAGCCATTACCGCTCCGGCAGCTAGGACTCTCTACCCCGTGCATCGTATGTACGGGGCCGTTCTGCTGCTTTTGCTGTTGTTTACTTTGATGTTGGGGATGGGCAATTCGCTGCATTCCCGACTGCTCTGGGTCGGCGAACAGACTTGGCCAAACTACTATTTGCTGAACCCGGATGCCACGGAGCCCTCGTGCCAACTGGAGATGGATATCGACGCCGAGGTGGCTCGCCGGGTGGCCAATTACAAGCCGGACCCGGACGACCTGTTCAGCTCACCGCCCAATCCTGATGCCATCCGCAAATCGCTACAGAGCAATCTGGAACTCTGCCAGCAGCAATACGATGTCTATGAGCAGAACCTTGCGCATGCCACGCCGGCCCTGGGGATCTTCAAAACGGTAGAGCAGGGTCTCGCGAATTTCCTGTTGGAGAACATCGAGCTTACCAAGTACCTGTTTATCGCGATGTTCGCGATGGCTGCGGCGATTGCTGCGCTGGACACCGACCACATAGCGTTGCGCCTGCCCCGAAACCGTGCCGAATGGCGGTTGAGCCAGGGTGTGCAGTTTGTGGTCAATGGCCTGATGGTGCTGTCGCTGAACGCTTACCTGGGCAAGCTGGCCACGTCGCCGGGTTCGGACGGTACGATGAGCCTTCAATATGCCTGGGGCGGGGTCTTCGGCCTCTTTATGGTGATCAATGCCGTGCGCTTCCTGAACGTTCCGGAACGTATCCGCCCCGGCGGTCTTTCCGCCTCGTCCGGTCTGGTGATTCCTCTGTACTGTGCCATGGGCCTGATCGCCATGAGTTATTTCTTCCTGGTAGACGGGTATGCCTCGGGCCTGGCGATCTACTTCGGAATGATGTCCAACCTATCATCCATGTTCATCAATATCGGCCTTTATGTTCTGGTGGGCATGATGCTGAAGCAGACCAGGATTCCCGAGCTCCTGCTCAATCTCATCAAACCTTTTAATCTGCCAGCGCCGATGCTGGCTTCGGTGATTATCTTCGCAACGGCGTTTCCCACCGCGTTCACCGGCGCATCGGGCATTTTCATCCTGGCTGTGGGTGGTGTTGTGTATGACGAGCTGCGCCGAGCCGGGGCAGGGCGGCAGCTTTCCCTGGCAACGACTGCCATGTCCGGAAGCCTCGGCGTGGTGCTCAACCCGTGCCTGCTGATCGTTGTTGTGGCGGCTCTCAATAAGGAAGTGACAACCACTGAGATGTACAGCTGGGGTTTCTGGGTCTTCATCATGTCGGCAACGCTGTTTTCACTGATTGTCTGCAAGACCCAGGGGAACTGGAAGCCCCGTCCGGCGCCCGGCGCTTTCCGTGCGGCTCTCTCGGAAAGCCGGGCCCTGCTGCCTTATGTGGCCGTGGCAGCTCTGGTTATCCTGTCGATCTGGGTTGTTCTCGGCTTGAAGTTCAACGAGTACAGCGCTCCTTTGATACTGCCGCTGGTGATGCTCGCGCTGGTGTTGCTGGATTCCGGCCGGAGTAGTGGTGAGCAGGGCCAGACCCGTTCCCAGGTGTTCTGGACACGCAGCTCGGCCGCTGCCAGCGATTCGGCAGTGCACATTGGCGCGCTGCTGGCGTTGATCGGGTTTTCCATCTGCCTGGGGGGAATCCTGGAGCGCTCCGATATCGTTCACGCGCTCTTCCCGGAGGAGCTGACCAGTCCCTGGATCGCCATGCTGGTGATCGTCGTGATGCTCACAGTAATAGGCATGGTCATGGACCCGTTCGGCGCGGTAATCCTGGTGTCGGCGACCATTGCCCAGCCGGCGATCCAGCTGGGTATTGATCCGCTGCACTTCTGGATTGTGTGTCTGGTGGCATTCGAGCTCGGCTACCTGAGCCCGCCAGTGGCGCTGAACCACTTGCTCACCCGCCAGGTGGTGGGCGAGACCGAAGTGCTGGCGGCAGAGCGCACAGGTTCCTTCTGGCATCGCTATGAGCGGTTGCTGCTGCCCCTAGCTGTGATGGGCCCCACACTGTTGTTCGTGGCCTTTGTGCCGATGCTGTTCTACGGGTTGTAATGTTGAAGTGAGATAAAGAAGGCCGCCTGAGGGAAACTCCAGGCGGCTTTCTTGCATCTGGAATGCAAGAGGAAACGTAGTTTGAACGAAACCGAACACTCGCAAGGAACGTGTTTGTTATACCCTAGGAAATAAAATCGATCTTCTGCCAGTGGCCTGACTTATGTCTTTTGGTGTCTCATCAAAATTGATCTCAGTTTTTTCAGCTCTATTTCTCCTCGTGGGTTGCGGAGGTGGCGGCGGTGGCGACAGCCTCGATTCGCAGGAGCCCGGGCTCGGCGGAACTATTTCTATCGAAAGTGGAACGCGAGTGGATTCGGATACGGCTGATGACAGTCGGGTCAATGAAGCAGTGTCCAACGATTCTTTCAGTACCGCCCAGTTAGTGCCTTCAACAGGTATTCTTGGTGGCTATTTAAGCGCTACGTCAGGCATCTACCCCGATTCAGGCGAGTTTATCTTCGAGTATTTCGCTGACGAGCAGGATACATTCCGCGCGGATCTTGCAGCGGGCAGCACGATTACCGTTCAGGTTTTCAGGGATTCTGATTTTTTAGCCCCCTCGATTAGCCTGTCGGTTGATCAGAGCGGCGCCTCGGACTTAGATTCCGGTGCCGGCGATACAGCCTTGATGGTCACTGCACCCGCAGAAGGGCCCGCGGAAATAAGTCTCCGAACCGCCGGTGGCGGTCCATTCCGGTACGTGCTGTCTGTTTCGACAACCGGCGTCACCAATTTTTCGAGCTCCTATTACAGCCAGCCGGAGTTTGTTCCGGACGAGGCCATTGTGGTGATGTCGCCGCAAGAGCAGGGGCGCCTGGATCCGCAGGGCCTCGCAGGAGCTTTGTCGGCCTCCTCTGCGAAATCACTGGGGCAGGGGGCCTGGTTAGTAAGGCGTGAGCCTGTTGGTGTCGTCGCTTCCCAGTCGTCCGGCGCTTCCGGGGCCCTGCGGGACCAGACCCTTCGTTGGATTACCAGTCTGAAGTCGCAGCCGGGCGTGCAGGTGGCAGAGCCAAACTATATCTACCGGGCTCAGGCGGACCGCGATCTGTCATCTTTGCAATGGAATCTGCCTCTCATCAGTACGCCCCTTGCCTGGCAAGCAGCGCCGACCCTTGGTAACTCGGTTGGAGTGGCTGTGATGGACACCGGCCTGTTCACTTCCACTCCGCAAACCTATGGCGATTGGCACCTGGACCTGGACACCAATGTCATTCCGTTCAATTCCGGACGAATTCTCGATTATGTGTCTGCTGAAGTGGATATCGATCCACAGTTCAGTGACCCCTTGGGCTATGACAACAACCCGGCTGATCCGGGTGACGGTAAACCTCAGAGCAGTAACTTCCATGGAACCCATGTTGCGGGCATTGTGGCTGCGCTTCAGGATTCTGCCGGCGTGGACGGCGTTGCGCCGGCGGCAACACTCTGGCCTGTCAGAGTGCTTGGGCGTGATGGGGCGGGCACGCTGGATGACCTTGTCGCAGCGGTAAATTGGGCTGCCGACAACCCCGATATCGATGTCATAAACCTGAGCCTCGGAGGCGTTGGTCCGAGCACAGTATTGGAAGCAGCCATAAACCGGGCTGATGAAAATGGAAAGCTGGTTGTCGCTGCGGCTGGCAATCAGGGTACAGATGAGTTGACCTATCCAGCGGCCTTTGAGCGAGTTATTGGCGTTGGCGCAGTCGATGCGGGGAAGGTGCGCGCCTCATACTCCAATTTTGGTGGTTCAGTGGATCTTGTTGCGCCGGGCGGGGATGCGACCAGAGACGCGAATCTGGATGGTAACGCCGACCTGGTCATCAGCACTTGGGGGGTTGATGATGGTGGTGACTTTATCCGCTCCTATGCAGGATTACAGGGTACCTCAATGGCTGCTCCGCACGTTGCAGGCGTTTATGCCTTGATGAAAGGGGCAAATCCTGAGGGAGTTACTCCTGGCCAGTTTCGGGCCTGGATGGTCAGTGGTGTGCTGACAGAGAACGTAGGCAACAGTACCGAATATGGTGCTGGTCTGATAAATGCGCTCAAGTCAGTTGACGCGGCTCTGGACGGATCCGTGAGCACGATAGTCCTTTCTTCGCCTTCTGCTATCGAGTTTGACCGGGCACGCTTCAATAGCGAGCTTGATTTTACCGTTTATCCCGAAGGCGAATCGGTCTTAGTTGATAACGTTGCCTTCGATTCAAATTTGATCTCTCTCGATCCGGCGCTTTCAGCTGGCAGCTCTCTGCCGAGCTCGGTAGCCGTCTCGGTATTGGAGGAAAATGTCGTTGACGGGCAGAGTTATGCGACGACGATTCAGATTGACTACAGTGCTGGTGGCGAAACCGGAACCCTGAAGGTTCCAGTTTCGATAGACCTCAGGGAATTGGCTGATGAGCGAGACGCAGGTCGCCATTATGTACTGCTGGTAAGCCCTGATGAAAGCCGCGAAACCATCGAACAGCGCGTGGTGACGGCCCGCGATGGAAGTTACAGCTTCTCCTTCGACGACATAGAACCCGGGGAGTATTTCCTGGTGGCCGGAACGGACATGGACAACAATGGCTTTATTTGTGAGAGCGGTGAGGCCTGTGCCGAGTACCCGGTAAATGGCTTGCCAGAGAAGATCGTCATCGGGGAAGAGCGGGTCACCGGCGTTACTCTGAGCACGAGCTTCCGGCGCCCGACCATTGCTTCCATGGGTTTGCCCCGCACCGGCTTCGAGGGCTATCGTTTAAAAAATCCTGGGAGCACAGCTGCTGAGCCGGTGAGAAACCTGGAGGTCAATCGTTGATGCCCATTCACTTTCGCGCTGTCTGTCTTCTGGCAGCAACGCTGATGCTATCCGGATGTGCAAGCAGTCGTTCAGAAACCGCAGAAGGTGGGCCGCTAGCTCGCCAGATCACGCAGTCGGCGCACTGTGGCCTTACGGCCCCCGGCCATGTTCATCTGGCAAGCCGTCAGGACGTTCAGAAGCTGGAAGCGTTGCCCGGGCGAAACCTCTCTCTCGAGGCGCTCAAAACTATTGAGTTTGAAAGAGAGCACATCGTTTTGGCTTCAATTGGCCAGAAGCCAACCGGCGGCTACAGTGTCACCCTTGACTCCTCTGAGATCCGTGGCGGAACCCTGGAGCTGAGGGTCAGAGTGGCTGAACCCGCCCCTGGCACCATCGTCACACAGGCGCTCACCACCCCCTGCGCGGTCATCGCGGTGACCGCTGAAGGCTGGGATGATATCCAGATCACCCGCGCCGAAAACAACCGTTGATCTTTCCTCACGAATCCCTAAGCTATGGCTCAGCTTTTCATATCAATCGCGGAGTCAGTTCCTGCCCATGAGCCAGCAACAATATAACGCCGATGCTATTGAAGTACTGAGCGGCCTGGATCCGGTGCGCAAGCGGCCGGGCATGTATACAGACACCAGTCGGCCCAATCACCTGGCGCAGGAAGTTATCGACAACAGTGTGGATGAGGCGCTGGCAGGGCACGCCAAACGCATCGACGTGGTGTTGTACAGCGATGGCTCGCTGAGCGTTGAAGATGACGGCCGCGGCATGCCCGTGGATTTGCACAAAGAGGAAGGCCTGCCTGGCGTTGAACTGATCCTTACCCGCCTGCACGCCGGCGGCAAATTCTCTCAGGGCAACTACAACTTTTCCGGTGGTCTCCACGGTGTCGGTGTATCCGTAGTCAACGCACTGTCCACCCATCTGGAAGTAACCATCAAGCGCGATGGCCAATTGCACCGGATGACGTTCGCCAATGGCGACAAAGCGTCCGAGCTTGAAGTGATCGATACCGTGGGCAAGCGCAACACCGGTACCCGCCTGAAGTTCAAGCCCGACATAACCTATTTCGACAGCCCCAATTTTTCCGTTAGCCGGCTCCGCCATAACCTGAGGGCAAAGGCGGTTCTGTGTCCGGGCCTGACGGTTACCTTCCTCCAGGAAAAAACCGGCGAAAAAGACGAATGGTTTTACGAGGACGGGTTGCGGGACTACCTGCGCACGGCCCTGGCCGATATCGAGGTTGTGCCGCTTGAGCCGTTTACCGGCAGCTTTTCCGGAAACAAGGAAGCGGTGGACTGGGCCATCCAGTGGCTGCCCGAGGGCGGCGAAGCGATCATGGAGAGCTACGTAAACCTGATTCCCACGGCCCAGGGCGGCACCCATGTGAACGGGCTGCGTACCGGCCTGCTTGAAGCGATGCGCGAGTTCTGCGAGTTCCGCAACCTGCTACCCCGTGGCGTTAAGCTCTCTCCGGAAGATATCTGGGAACGGGCAGCCTATGTCCTGTCCTTCAAGATGCAGGAGCCCCAGTTCTCGGGTCAGACCAAGGAGCGTCTGTCTTCCCGTGAGGCCGCGGCCTTCATCTCCGGCGTGGTCAAGGATGCCTTCAGCCTTTGGCTCAACCAGCACACCGATGTGGCAGAAGCACTAGCCGAGCTCTTCATCAGCAATGCCCAGCGTCGGCTGCGAGCCAGCAAAAAGGTGGCCCGCAAGAAAGTCACCTCTGGCCCCGCACTCCCGGGTAAGCTGGCGGACTGTTCTGGTGGGGATACCGCCCGGTCCGAGCTGTTCCTCGTAGAAGGTGATTCTGCAGGCGGTTCCGCCAAGCAGGCCCGGGACCGGGAGTTCCAGGCGGTGATGCCGCTTCGGGGGAAAATCCTCAATACCTGGGAGGTTGATTCGGGCGAGATCCTGGCGTCCCAGGAAGTTCACGATATTGCCGTTGCCATTGGTGTAGATCCCGGTTCTGACCAGCTGGATGGCCTTCGGTACAACAAGATCTGCATCCTTGCTGATGCGGACTCGGATGGCCTTCACATTGCCACGCTGCTGTGCGCGTTGTTCGTCAAACACTTCCGCCCTGTGGTTGCCGCCGGCCATGTGTTCGTTGCCATGCCGCCGCTGTATCGGGTAGATCTGGGCAAGGAAACCTTCTACGCCCTGGATGAACATGAAAAGCAGGGCATTATCGACCGTATTGCCGCGGAGAAGCGCAAGGGCAAGATTTCGGTGACCCGCTTCAAGGGTCTGGGTGAGATGAACCCGCTTCAGCTGCGGGAGACCACCATGGCCCCGGACACCCGTCGCCTGGTCATGCTGACCATCGAAGACGGGGATGATACCGATAGCCGGATGGACATGTTGCTGGGCAAGAAGCGCGCATCCGATCGAAGGGCGTGGCTCGAGACCTACGGCAACATGGCGGACATCGAAGTTTAATATTCTATAAGATGCTATAAAAAGCATCCTTTATTCTTTCTCTGTCTTCTGCAAAGTCGTTATCCTGCCAGTTTTCTGATCGGGAAGAACCGTTGATGGACTGGCAGGGCTGGTTTGCGCTGGGCCTCGCAGGCACCGCGTTGATACTGATGAGTGCAGGGCGATTTGCGCCCCATCTGGTGATGATGGGTGTGCTCGTGGTGCTCAGTGCCAGCGGGATTGTGTCCGCGGACCAGGCGCTCGCCGGGTTCAGCAACAGTGGTCTGATCACCGTGGTTGCCATGTTTGTGGTGGCTGCGGGCATTCATCATTCCGGCGGTGTCGATCTGCTGGTGCATCACCTGCTTCGCAATCCCAAGACTGTCCGTTCTGCCCAGGCACGGATTGCGCTCCCGGTATCCCTTCTCAGTGGTTTTCTCAACAACACCCCGGTTGTCGCCACCATGATCCCGGCGGTGCATGCGTGGTCCCGCAAGATCGGTATCTCACCGTCCAAATTGATGATTCCCCTGAGCTACTCCGCCATTCTCGGGGGTACCCTGACACTGATCGGCACCAGCACGAATCTGGTCGTCAACGGCCAGTACCAGCAGCTAACCGGCGAAGAGGGCTTCTCCATTTTCTCGATCACGGCGGTCGGGCTGCCGGTGGCGGTGATCGGCGTGGCCGCTTTGCTGCTGGTTATGCCCCGTGTGCTTCCGGATCGTAAGGATCAGCAGAAATTTGGCTCCATGAGGGAGTTTACCCTGGAGGTCGCGGTGTCGTTTGACGGGCCGCTGGTCGGCAAGACTGTTGGTGAAGCCGGGCTCCGGGAGCTTGAACGATTGTATCTGGTTGAGATCGAACGCGATGGCAGCGTGGTTACGGCGGTGCCTTCGGAGGAGCGACTCAGGGGTGGCGATCGTCTGGTGTTTGCCGGTGATACCCAGGCCATTTCTGACCTCCTGCGGATAAACGGTATCGTCCCGTCAGTCCATGAAGACGAGCCGAGTCTGAGCAAGGATCGGGCGGAACGGCGTCTGGTTGAAGCGGCATTGTCGCCCCAGTCCGATGTGTTGGGGCTGACCATTCGCGACGCCCGGTTCCGGGACCGTTACGGTGCGGTTGTGCTGGCCGTTGCCAGGGGTGGGGAGCGTGTTTCCGGCAACCTGGGGAATATCCGCCTCAAACCTGGCGATGTGCTGCTTCTCGAGGCCCGCCCCGCGTTTGTCAGCCGACAGCGCTATAACAAGGACTTCCTGCTCATTAATGACCTGGAAACCGAGACACCCCGGCATGACCGGGCGTGGCTGTCCTGGGGAATCCTGTTGGTGCTGGTGGGTCTCGCTGCCTGTGGCACCCTGAGCATGCTTAACGCGGCCCTGCTGGGCGCCGCAGGAATGATTCTGACTGGCTGCTGCTCGGTGGGCCAGGCCCAGAAGTCCGTGGATGTGCCGGTGATCCTTACCATTGCGGCCTCCTTTGCCATGGGTGCGGCTCTGGAACAGACCGGCGCGGCAGGCTTTGTGGCTGCAGGCATCCTTGAATTCAGTCAGGGCGACGTACTTTTAACGATCCTGCTGGTTTATCTCGTGGTGTCGGTCCTGACCGAGGTTATTACCAACAATGCGGCGGCGGTCCTGGTCATTCCCATCGTTCTGTCGATGACGAACAGTATGGGCGTGGCCGCCGAGCCGTTTGTGATTGCGGTGATGATGGCCGCGTCCGCCAGTTTTGCCACGCCGCTTGGGTATCAGACCAACATGATGGTATTCGGGCCTGGTGGTTACCGGTTCAGTGATTTCGTGCGGGTTGGTTTACCCATGAACGTGTTTGTTGGTGCCGTTACCGTTGTGGTTATTGCCGTGGTCTACGACATCACTCCCGGTTTATGAGCGCTGTTCGGTCGGGTTGGCGAGAATGTCGCAGCACAGCACCTGAAGCTTGCCGTCCTGATAGTACCCCAGTGAAAGGGTCACGCACATATAGGCTCCGGTAACGCAAAGGTAGGGGGCGGTTACGTGCAGGCTTTCCGGTTGAGCCAGCGCCTGGCGAAGGTACTGCTGGCGAAACCAGTCGGCGCTGCTGGTGCTCTCCAGGGGTTTGAAACGCGGGTCCATACTGCGTGTGCCCGCGTCGGAAACCAGGGTGTCGTCCATCTGAACGCCTTTGTCGTCGACCAGGTAGCAGCGGGAAACGGCTGGGTGGTTCAACAATTCCAGACAGGATTGCTGCATGCTCATCCCGCTGCGAAGCTTCGTGATTGCATGATCGAAGAAGCCACTGAAAAACTCCACCAGTTGCCGGGTCGGGTCCAGGGTAACCTGGTTGCGGGTCTTGTATTCCTGCAACAGATGATCGAAATCGGCGGGTGAGTGGGTCAGTTGGTCGAGGTCTGTGCTCGGTCTGCGGAAATAGAAGCCCTGAACGAAATCCACGCCCGCATCGATCGCAATCATTGCCTGATCACGGGTTTCCACGCCTTCCAGAAGAACCAGGCAGCCGGACTGGTGCAGCAGTGACACGATGCCGTTCAGAATCTGGCGTGCCTTGTGATCGTCTGTCGCACGGGTAAGCAGTTTTCGATCCAGTTTCACGATGTCGGGTGACAGGTTCCAGATTCGCTCGAAATTGGAGTGGCCGGCACCGAAATCATCAATGGCCGTCAGACAGCCCAGTTTCTTGTAATAGGCAACCGTTTCCCGAAGCCTTTCGGCGTCGTCTGTGGGTTGCTCAACAATTTCCATGACAATCCGGTGTGGAGGTAGGCCGGTTTTGGCCAGAAGCTGTCCGAAGAACGAATCGGCCTGGCTGCCGCTGGTTACCACCTGGGGCGAAACGTTGAGGAACAGCCAGTTCAGCTGATCGCGGATGCCGCTGTAATTGCGTATGTGCAGATAGCGGCACAGGCGGTCAAGGAGAAGATTCTCCGCCTCGGAGGCCGGTAGCTGGAACAGGTGCAGCGGCAGTACCGCGGAGTTATCCGTATCAAAGGCCCGGATCAGGGCCTCATAGCCGACGATACGCTTGTGTGAAATGCTGTAAATCGGCTGGAGCGCTGTTCTCAACGTCAGTCCGCGAAAATCTGCGGTCCATGTGTCACCGTCCCTGTTCAGCATAGGAGACAACAGGTCCACTTCCGGAGCTGTCAGCTTTTCAGGGAGGCGTCTCGACATAGATGATTCTGGTTGATTTAACGAACGCATCAGTCGCCCCAGTTTGGCGCCTGAACTGTCTTTTATCAGTACAGGTTTCGCCAGAAAAATCGGGAAGTTACTGATAGTTGGAAGGAAGATTGCCAAAAAAACGCGTTTATTACCACTGTTTCATGTAGAAACTGGAAACGGTTTGTATCTTTGAGGGTCTGCAAGAGAAAAGAAGAGAGGGGAGCCCAGCGGTCCGGACGGACCGCCAGAGAATCAGTTATTACTGGGTACAACCACGCTTTCGTCGAATTCGAGTTCCATGTCCTGTCCTCTCGGTCAATGAGGCCCCAGACGGGGCGTTTAAGTATGGGCCAAGTTTATCGTTGCTATAATTTTGAACAATCCGTAAAACCCCTATGCGACCAAAGGCAAACGCCCGGGCGAATGGTCAGAATTTCTGATGTAGCGCTGCAAAAGATTTTGATTTTTTTCATACAACCAAGTTTCTAGACTTGGCTTCAACGATGTAACCAGGGAACAGGGTGAATTTTCATCATGCAAATCAGGAATACCTCAGCCGACTACGGTCTTGTAACCATCGTGAATCACTGGGTCGTTGCTCTGGCTGTTTTCGGCCTGTTCGGGCTCGGCTTCTGGATGGTGGATTTGTCCTATTACGACGACTGGTATCGCCGCGGTCCGGATGTTCATCGCAGCGTTGGCATACTTCTGTTTTTATTGATGCTTTTCCGGGTGGTCTGGAGAGCGGTGAATGTTTCGCCGGATCCGCTGGATGGGCACAAGCGCTGGGAGATTCGAAGCGCCCATGCGGCCCACCTTCTCCTGTACGTGCTGATTTTCGTCGCCATGGTCAGCGGCTACCTGATATCGACCGCCGACGGGTCTTCGATCAGCGTGTTCGGCTGGTTTGAAGTGCCATCGGTCACTGGCCAGATAAAGGGAATGGAGGACACCGCCGGAACCGTTCATTACTGGTCCACCTGGGCCATTGTCGGTCTTGCTGCCATTCACGCGGCTGGCGCCTTCAAACATCATTTGCTTGATCGCGACCGCACATTACGGCGTATGTTAGGAAAGTGACTGGCCGGCCGTTTAGTTATCGTTTAACGCCCGGAAGTCGGGCACCAATGCAACAAGGGAGATAACCATGAAAAAAGTTCTGCTTGCCTCGGCCGTGTCGATGGCGCTTGTAGGTGCAGTCAATGCTAACGAACACAGTGGCACCTATGCGTTTGATAAAAAGGGCGCCCATCAGTTCATAACCTTCAAGATTTCTCATCTTGGCTACAGCTGGCTTTACGGTCGATTCAACGATTTCGACGGCGAATTCGTTTACGACGCCGAGAACCCGGAAAACAGCACCGTTAACGTCACCATTGACACCGCGAGCGTGGATTCCAATCACGCCGAGCGGGACAAGCATCTTCGTAGTGAAGATTTCCTGTACGTCGACGAGTTTCCTGAGGCTTCCTTCAAGAGCAAGCGCGTTGTTCTGGATGAAGAAGGCGAGGCCGACATTATCGGCGACCTGACCCTCCGTGGTGTGACCAAAGAAGTGACCCTTGACGCGGAAATGCTGGGCCACGGGGAAGACCCGTGGGGTGGCTACCGCATGGGTTTTGAAGCTGAAACTGAGCTTCGCCTCAAGGACTTCGGCATCCCGATGGATCTCGGAAAGGCCTCCGAGACCGTCGAGATCATCATTTCTGTCGAGGGTATCCGGCAGTAATACTGGCCGACCCCTGCCACTGTCAGATTCCGGGCCTAGACCCGGAATCTGCCGGTCTGACTTTCCAGTTCTCTCGCATAGCCTTCCAGGGACTCACTGATTCCGTCGATATCCCTCGACCGGCTTGCGCTCTCCGTAGCCAGATCGTTGATCTCGGTAATACTGCGGTTGATCTCATCCACAACCTGAGTCTGCTCCTCGGTGGCCGACGCGACACTGGTATTCACGTCTGCAATATTGGCCATGGCTTCAAGAATGGCCTTGAGCTCAGACTCCGCATCGGTGGCCAGCTTCTCGGTTTCGCTCGCCTCTTTGCTACCCGTTTCCATCACCGACACGATGTCGGCAACGCCAGCCTGCAAAGTTGTGATCATTTTCTGGATATCTTCCGTCGACTGACCGGTCCGTTGCGCCAGGGTCCTCACTTCATCGGCAACCACAGCAAAGCCGCGTCCCTGCTCACCGGCTCGCGCCGCCTCAATGGCCGCATTCAACGCCAGCAGGTTGGTTTGTTCTGCGATGCCCCTGATAACGTCCAGCACGGATGTGATGTTGTCGGAATCGTCAGATAGCTTGCGGATAACCTCCACAGCTTTTGAAATCTGTGCGGCCAAACGATGCACCTGCTCTGAGGAGTTGCGGATAATTCGTGCGCCGTTCTTGCCCTTTTCTTCGGCATCGCGGGTAATCTCGGCCGCTCTTGAGGCATTACCGGCAACCTCTTCGATCGCACTCTGCATTTCGTTGATGGCTGTGGCGACCATGGAAATAGAGTCGGTCTGTCGAGTCACGCCATCATTATTGTCCTTCGCCGCCCGGGCGAGATCTGTGGCTCCAGTGCCAAGCTCCCGGGTCAACTGCTGGATGGAACCAATCATGGATTGCAGGTTCTCGAGAACCAGGTTGAAGCTTTTTGCGAGTTTGCCCAGATCATCATCCATCTCCACAGGGATCCGCTGGGTCAGATCGCCTTCACCCTGGGCAATATTGTCCAGTTGATCCCGAAGCGCCGCGATAGAGCTGATGATCAATTTCAGGAACACGGCAAACAGCCCAATACTGATCAGGATAGCGACGGCTGTGATTAGCAGGATGGTGACCGAGCTGCTCTGGCCCTCTGAAGAGGCTTCACCCGCGCGAATCTGGGCACGTGCGTCAGCGTGAGCGCCGACCTCGTCGAAGTAATTTCTGAGATTGTCGAAGAGGTTGTTGGTTTCGCTGGCTGCCAGGGCTCTTGCCTGCTCCGGGTCCCCTGTTTCTGCCAGCTCAAGAACCCGTTGGGCGGATCCCAGCCAGCGCTCATAGGCAGCATCGAATCCTCGAGCAACGTCGGAGACGCCCGTACCCTCAAGCCTGCCAACTGCTGTTTTGAAGCGGTCCAGGGCCTGGCCGGCATTCTCGTCAAAACTGGCCAGGTAATTCTCGCCATCTTCATCGTTGGACTGGGCGTCCACATAGGCCATCTGGGCAACCAGCGCCTGGTAGAGATCCCGGTCGCCGTTGAGGATTTCGCTGACGGAAGGCAGATAGGTGTCGGCAATATTGTCAGTGTCGGATACCAGGTTTCGGACAGTGCTGACGGCAAACAGTCCGATAACAACCAGGGCGACAGCCGTGATAACAAAAGGCAAAGCAATTTTTACCCGGAGTCCCAGGCGCTTACCAAAATCCATACGTCTCTCCCGCATTGCCAGAATGGCTTATTGCCAAATATAGCACCGGGAAGACGGTTGATTTGAGAAACAGTAGAGAAATTGCTCCCGATCAGTTAGAAGTGACTTGCCGGGAGCATGGACAGGTTATCTGGAAGGGTCTGGTGATTCCCGGTGAGTGTCACCGGATTGGCAAAGGTGCCTCTGGCGCCAGAACTGTCCCGCGAAAATAACGACCCAGATCAGTAATCCTGCCCAGAGATAGGTCTCCGGAACCTGGAAACTGCCGCTGATTGCAAACTCAACCAGAAGCATCAGCGTCACCGCCAGAACCGCATTTACCAGGGCTGTCACCATGGCTTGCCCGCAGGCTTTGATGTTGGGTTTCATAGTGTTCCGCTTGTTAGAGAAGTAAAACGGTCTTCTATTCACTGAAGAGCAGAATACGGCTCACCTTGAGGACACTCCATGCGGGAATTCCGCTATTGGAATCAGATGCCTGTGCAAGGGTGTGACGGTTTTGGCCAATAAATTCGCCGGTTGTTGGTGTATCGGCGCCGTGCTCCATATAATGTCCGCTCCCGTTTCTGCGTTGATTATTCCCGGCCCGGGAAGCAGGATCACGGACACTATTCAAATCAGGCAATACAGGCAATCAAAGAGGCATCCATGCCAGAGTTTCAGACAACGGATGAAGGCTTCGAGCGGGTTTCGCTCCGGGATTACACGGAAAAGGCCTATCTCGATTATTCCATGTACGTCATTCTCGACCGGGCACTTCCGAATGTCGGCGATGGCCTGAAACCGGTTCAGCGGCGAATCGTCTATGCCATGTCCGAGTTGGGACTTAAATCCACCTCGAAGTACAAGAAGTCTGCCCGTACCGTGGGTGATGTGCTGGGTAAATTTCATCCCCATGGCGACAGCGCCTGTTACGAGGCCATGGTGCTCATGGCCCAGCCTTTTTCCTACCGCTACCCTCTTGTAGACGGGCAGGGTAACTGGGGCTCCCCGGACGATCCCAAGTCCTTTGCTGCCATGCGCTATACCGAATCCCGCCTGGCGCCGTTTGCAGAAGTTCTGCTGGGAGAGCTGGGGCAGGGAACGGTGGACTGGGTGCCCAACTTTGATGGCACCATGGATGAGCCGTCAGTGCTTCCGGCCCGGTTGCCCCATGTTCTGCTTAATGGCACCACCGGTATCGCCGTTGGTATGGCCACGGATATCCCGCCGCATAACGTTCGGGAAGTCACCGCAGCTTGCATACGTCTGCTGGACCAGCCGGAGTCGACGGTTGATGAACTCTGCGAGCACATCAAGGGCCCGGATTTTCCGACCCAGGCGGAAATCATTACCCCCCGCAAGGACATCCGTCAGATGTACGAAACCGGTCGCGGGTCGCTGCGGATGCGGGCCCGCTGGATCCGCGAGAGTGGTGAGATCGTGGTTACGGATCTGCCGCACCAGGTCTCTGGCAACCGGGTTCTGGAGCAGATTGCCCATCAGATGCAGACCAAGAAGCTACCGATGGTGGCGGACCTTCGTGACGAATCCGATCATGAAAACCCGACTCGCCTGGTGATCGTGCCCCGATCCAACCGGGTTGATCTGGATGGTTTGATGGCGCACCTGTTTGCCAGTACCGATCTGGAGAAAACCTATCGGGTGAACATCAATGTGATCGGTAACGATGGCAGGCCTGGCGTGAAGGGTTTGCACCAGATCCTCACCGAATGGCTGACCTTCCGTCGAACCACCGTGATCCGCCGGCTCCAGCATCGTCTGGACAAGGTTCTCGCTCGCCTGCATATCCTGGAAGGCTTGCTGATTGCTTATCTCAATATTGATGAAGTGATCGAGATCATCCGTACCGAAGACAAACCCAAGGCCGAGCTGATGGCCCGTTTCGGGTTGTCCGCCGATCAGGCCGAAGCCATCCTCGAACTGAAGCTGCGTCACCTGGCCAAGCTTGAGGAAATGAAAATCCGGGGCGAGCAGGATGAGCTCGCGGCTGAACGGGATGAGCTCCAATCCATTCTGGGTTCCGAGGATCGCCTGCGAGAGCTTATCAAGAGCGAGATGCAAGCCGATGCCGAGACCTTTGGCGATGATCGTCGCTCACCGATAGTTGAGCGTGAGGAGGCCAAGGCATTCAGTGAAGTGGACCTGATCTCGAACGACCCCGTGACGGTGGTGCTGTCTGAAAAAGGCTGGGTTCGCGCCGCCAAGGGGCATGACATTGAGCCGGAAGGTCTGAGTTATAAAGCCGGTGACCGTTTCTCCCTCGCGGCTCGGGGACGGAACAACCAGCAGACGATATTCCTGGATTCTACCGGGCGGGCCTATTCCTTGATGGCTCACAGTTTTCCATCTGCCAGAGGTCAGGGTGAGCCGCTGACGGGGCGCATCAACCCGCCCTCCGGTGCCAGCTTCTCAGGCCTGTTGATGGGAGATCCGTCCCGTAAGGCGTTGCTGGTTACCGACGGTGGCTACGGGTTTGTTACGTCGCTGAACGACATGATCAGCAAGAACCGCAATGGCAAGGCAGTAGTCAGTGTCCCCAAGGGCGCGAGGATCATGCCTCCACTGACCATACCGACGACCGAGAAAACGCTGTATCTGGGGGCGGTGTCCAACGAGGGACGGATGCTGGTGTTCCCGCTGAGCGAATTGCCGGAACTGGCCAAGGGTAAAGGCAACAAGATCATCAGCATTCCCTCGGCCAGGGTTCAGAGCCGTGAAGAATATGTGGTGGCAGTAGCAGTCTTTGCCGAGGATGACCAGCTGGAGATACGCGCTGGTAAGCGCAAGATGGGGCTACAGTTCAGTGATCTCGAACACTACCTCGGTGAACGAGGCCGTCGCGGCCACAAACTGCCCAGGGGGCTGCAGCGGGTGGATGGCATTGACGTGATTCCTTCCGCCGCCCGAGCGCAGGAAGAAGCGGGCTCTGACAGCGAGGGTACCGATAGTGAGTGAGCTCGTACTGATTAACGTCTCAGGGCGTGACAAGCCTGGTCTGACGTCGGAAATCACCGGCATCATGGGGCGCTACGATGTGCGTATCCTGGATATCGGCCAGGCGGTAATCCACGACCACCTGACGTGGGGCATCCTGATCGAGATTCCGGATGAGTCCAAATCCTCGCCCGTCATTCGTGACCTGCTGTTCCGGCTACACGCTCTGGATCTGCAGGTCAGGTTCGCGCCGATCACCGTCGAGGAGTACCAATCCTGGGCCGCGGCCCGGAATCGGGCCTGCTACATCGTGACGCTGCTTGCCCGGGATATCAAAGCGGAACAGATTGCCCGGGTTTCCGCCATCACGGCGCGTCATGGTCTGAACATCGATAACATCTCACGCCTGTCTGCCAGGCCCTCGCTGAATGCCGCAGACAATCGTATCGCCTGTGTCGAGTTCTCGGTAAGAGGCACACCATCAGATCTTGAGAAACTTCGTGCGGATTTCTTGCACATCGCTGGCGAAATGAATGTGGATATCGCCTTCCAGGAAGATTCCATCTTCCGCCGCAATCGCCGGCTGGTGGTCTTTGACATGGATTCCACGTTGATCGAAGCCGAAGTGATCGACGAGCTGGCTGCGGAGGCCGGAGTCGGGGAGCAGGTGGCAGAGATTACTGAAAGGGCCATGCAGGGCGAGCTGGATTTCAGCCAAAGTTTTGCCGAGCGCCTGGCACTTCTGAAAGGCCTGGATGAATCGGTCCTCGAGGGAATCGCCTCGCGGTTGCGGATGACCGAGGGTGCAGAGCACCTGATCCTCAGTCTCAAGGCGCTGGGATATCGCACTGCAATCCTGTCGGGCGGCTTCACCTACTTTGCGCGCCACCTTCAGCGCAAACTCGGTATCGATTACATCTACGCCAATGAACTCGAGATTGAGGGTGGCAAGGTCACAGGCAAGGTTTCCGGGCAGATTGTCGACGGCAAGCGAAAGGCGGAACTGCTTTTGGAAATCGCCGAGAAAGAGCATATTTCCCGGGAACAGGTTATTGCCGTCGGTGATGGCGCCAACGACCTTCCGATGCTGAGCCAGGCAGGCCTGGGTGTGGCTTTCCGCGCCAAGCCCCTGGTCAAGGAATCAGCGCGTCACGCGATTTCGACGCTGGGGCTGGATGCGATCCTGTATCTGATTGGTTTCCGTGAGAGCGAAACCAATCAGAGTCTGGAAAACGCCGACTTCTGAGCCGTTCAGGCTCAGTTGTCGCCGAAGTCGTAGTTCATTTCAGGTACTGGTGCCTGCAGGTAGTAGCCCTGAATATAGTTCACGCCAGCCTGCCACAGGGTGGCGAGAACGCCGGCATTCTCCACCAGCGGGATGATGGTGAGTTTGCCGCTGGACTGCAGGCTCTTGACCATTTCCTTGACCTGTTCTTTGGCCTCGTCGCTCTTCTGGATTTCTTCCGTGAAGGAGCCATCGATCTTCACATAGTCCGTATCGATGTGTTTCAGGGTGTTGAACGGATTGAGGGCGCAGCCGAACTGGGAGATGGATACCTTGCAGTGAAGCTCGTGAACCGCCTTGGTGAAGTCTTTCGCCTGCTTCATGTAATTGTTGGCATCGCCTTCCCGGATCTGGAAGATCAGGGAATCGCCCGGCAGCCGTGCGGCTTTCAGGGCAACGCTCAGCCAGGGAGTGAAGGTTTTATCCTGCAGGGTTTCGGCCGTCACATTGAGGAACAGGCGGGTGTCGTGGCCCCGTGAGCGATGGCTGGACAGCTGTTTGATGGTCTGCAGAATAACCCAGCGGTCAATCTTGATCGCGGTGTCGCTCGGACCTGTTGGCGGCAGGAAGTCATAGGGTGAGACTTCCTCATCGTCCTTGTCGAGCATGCGCACGAAGGCCTCGTAATGTTCCTCGCCTTCGCCACGCAGGTTGATGATTGGCTGGAACAGCAGCCGGAAGCGGTTTTCTTCCAGAGCCTTCTGAATCGCCTCCACTGAATTGCTTTGATCCAGAGTTTCGAAGTCGGCAGGGTTGTAGACCACCACACCGTTGCCCTCGGCATGACCCTCTAGCTTGCGCACTTCCGCCGATGCCGTATGCGCCCTGGCCATGAGTTCCTCGGCCTTCGGCGAATTCTCGGTAATCGCGGCGACACCGATGCTCACGGTCAGCTGGACCGTGCGGCCATTGATATCAAACAGATGGTCCTCAACCGCCTTGCGGATGCGCTCGGCGTGTCCTGCCATGGTAGATTCATCGCAGGGCTGGCTCAGCAGACTGAAGGCATCGTCGCTCAATCGGGCCAGGGCAAGGTCGTCACCGGCCTGCTCCTTGAGCAGGTTTGCCAGATCTCCAAGCAGCAGGTCGGCGCCGGAAATGCCCACCTGGCCCTTCATGCTCATGAAGTTATCGAGGGCGATATAGGCGAGTGCACCGGTTTCATTCTTCTTGCCGGCGTTGGCAATTGCTTCAGCGAGTGCATCCATCAGGTACTGACGATTGTACAGCCCGGTCAGAAGGTCCTGGCTGCTGATCTGGCGCAGCTTTTCTTCCAGCTCTGCATCGCTGTGCTCTGGCTGCAGAACGATCTGCGTGCATTCCTCACCGTCGTAGGTAGCGGCCGAGACCGACATGGTCACGTTCAGTTCGTGGTCGTCGCTGCGTCGAGCCGTGCAATTCATGGTCATGCCGTCTTCGCCCTTTTCGGCAAACGACTTCATGAATTCCTTGTACTTCTCCTGGCTTTCCGGGGTGAGGGTGTCCAGCACCGGAACGCAGATGAGATCGTCGATGTCATCGTACCCGAGAAACTCCATGTACGACTGGTTGGCGTAGATGTGCATGCCATCATTGATGTAGGCAATCGCATCCTTGGAGCTTTCCAGCAGCAACTGGCACCGCTGTTCCGCTTCCCGCAGATGGGACTCCAGAACACGGCGCCGGCGACGTTCGTCTAGAGCTGCCAGCTCACGATTGACCTTCAGCACAATAAGATCGGTGTGCTCGAACGACACCGTATCCTGGGCGCCTGCCTTCATCATACCTACTGTGCGCTCCCGGCTTTCTTGTTCCGTCAGGAGAATGAACGGAATGTCCTTGTCCATCCGGCGGATCATGGCGAGGGCGTCGTCGGCCGAAAATTCCTGCTCCAGGTCGCGGGCCAGAAGCAGATCCCAGTTTCCGGCCTTGAGCGTTTCTTCCAGATCCTCTTCCGAGGTGATTCTGTGGGCTCGGGTAGCCTTGCCGGAATTGCGGAGCAGGCTGACCAGCGATTCGGCATCGTTTTGCGATGGATCCAGAATCAGCAGGTGTACGGTCGCGTTCTTTTTCTGCATTCGAAGGGCATCTCGTGATACACGGTTCATTCACTAACGCTGAATGATGCAGGGGTTGCCGATCAATAACAACCCTCTGCGGGCTTCCGGTGTCTCAGTTTGGAGACCTTATAGAGATGGCCAGAGCGAGTCGAATTCGTCCTCGCTGGCTCCGGAGGATGCAGGCGGTGCGCCAGCATTCAGCGTTGCCGCGTTCTGCAGCTTGAGCTCGAACTGGCTGATGCTGCCAGTGGAGGACACCTTGCGAGACAACTGACCCTGATCTTCCCGGCCATCATGGAGCAGGGAGATGCGGCTCCCCGACTGGAATGGCAGGCGAGGCGTGATCAGTGTGGCTGACTGGTTGACCACGCTGATTTCCGGTAACAGCAGGCCGCGCAGGTATTCACTGCTGTTGCCCACTTTCTGGATCAGGCGCACACCGCAGGGTGAAGCGCTCGGTGCGAGCAGCTCAATGCCCACCTGGGTGCCCTGGTTCTTGATCTGTCGAATCCAGCGCACCACCGCCACGCTCCAGGGATGTGAGCTTTGCTCACGAACGCCCAGAACCTCGCCGGCCTGCAATGACGGAGGCACATTGCTTTCCCAGGCAACGCAGTAGCCACCGGGGCTGGTGTTGATCAGGAAAGAGTGGTGTGACTTTGGCCGGTTCCGGTCGGTCGACGGGGCCTGGGAGTTGCCGTAGGAACCCTTGAAGTTGATCGGCGTGTCGCCGGCGTGAAGCCGTTCGTCGCTGGGACTGGCGTCGTGGGCGCCTGACCAGGCGTCCTGCTTCTGGCGCGACGATCTTACGAACAGGTTTTCTTCTTCATGATGGCCGTTGTCGTTGCCATTCACGAATTCCGTAAAGGTTTTCTCACCGGCAATGAAGTAGTGCGCGGCTGTGAGGCCCACGCAGACTTCAAGGGACCCCTGGCTCGCGATACGGTTGAAGTTCCGCTTCGCGAGAATGCCGAGGGCCTGGCTGAGGTGGGTGAGCAGGGTGTCGCTTACCTTTGCCGGCACCTGAAGTTCGTGATCGGTATCTTTGTGCTCGCGACGGGCATGGAGCGTCTCCGACAGCATCGCCGAGAGATCCCGGGTATCAAAGCCGAAGCTGTCGTCACCTGGTTTCTGTTCGAGAAGGCTGCGGTAAACCGGCGGGTTGTCCCGTTCCATGTTGATTACAAACAGGCTGTCGTCCTCAACATCCGGTCCGCACCGGGTATGGTCCGTCCAGGATTCGAAGAGTTCATAGACGTGCAGAAGCTCAGCCTGTCGCAGCTGATTCGGGCGCGCACAGCCCAGCAGGAGGATACGCTTGTAGCTGTCGGCGACCGAGCTGGTGCGGCGATGCTGAAGTGTGTCGTCCTCCACCTGTACTACTGAGAGCTTGTTGCGGTGTGCAAACCGGAATAGACGGTGGCACTCCAGCCAGCTCTGGGCGGGGCTCGGGCAGTAGAGCTGGTGCGATCTCAGAATAGTTGCCGACAGCTCGGAAATGGCCCGGTGTGCGGCTGTGGCAATCTGGCGCCGATTCTTGTCCAGTCCCCCGTTGTCGATAAACTCCAGAACGCACAGCTTGTAGCCGCCGGCCAGATGTAATTGGAGCGCCTGGGACAGATTGGCGATCTTCCTTTGTTTTTCGGGCAGCGCCACGGCAAGACCGAGGTAGTGGCGGGAGAGCTCATTACAGACAAAATGAATCTTTTCCCGAATCAATTCCAGGAACTGCATGCGCTGCTGGGGCGCCAGGAAAAGGTGATTCAGTTCGATAATGGCGTGGTAAAGCTGTCGTGACACCTCGCCGATATTGGCCATCGGCAATTGGTCTATCCAGACCCGGAACGCCTTGGGCGTCGTGTCACAGAACGACAGGCTGGCCGTTTTCTGTTCGGGAACGCGGAGATCAGGTTTCAGGGTCTTACCTTCCATGAATGCATGCCAATGTCTGGACCACAGGTGGTATTCCGGGGTTGGCCCTGCCTGGCTGGCGGTTACCGGTTGTCCGCCGGCCTGTCAGGAAAACGCCGTAAATACATGTTTTTATCGTTAACGGTACTGGACTTTAAAGTAGCAAACCAGTCGTAAAAAGCGAGAAGATCATGAGTTGACAATCTTTGACAAGTGAATTTGGGCCGTTTTTTGCGAAACCGGTCACGGTAACAGGTTGATCGGGGTCTTGCTTTCCTTGCCAGGCTCTTCTCTCACCAGCTTCGGCACCAGAAAACCGGGCAGGCGCGCCAGCAGCTCACGCACCAAATTTCGGGCCTCATCATCGGATACGTCGAAATGGTGAGCGCCTGTCACCGGATCAAATGCGTGCAGGTAATAGGGCAGGACGCCCGCATCAAACAGGGTCTCGCTCAACTCTTCAAGCACCGCCGTTCGATCATTTACACCCCTGAGGATCACGCTCTGGTTCAGGAGCGTTGCGCCTGCGGCCCGGAGGTATCCGAGCGCACGGCGAGTGGGGCCGTCGATCTCTGCCGGGTGGTTGATGTGCAGGACAATCACTACCTGGAGCGGAGTCGTCGACAGCCACTTCAGTAACTCGTCGCAAACCCTCTGGGGAATCACAACTGGCAAGCGGGTATGCAGGCGCAGCCGGCGAATGTGGGGTATGCCGCTGATAGCGCTTGCCCACTGACTGAGCAGGCGATCATTGACGGCCAGGGGATCGCCGCCGCTGAAGATGACTTCGTTGATTTCCGGGCTGGCGCCAAGGACATCAATTACCCGCTGCCGGTCGTGAGGGCTCAGGCGTTGCTCGTCGTAGGGAAAGTGCCTGCGGAAGCAGTACCGGCAGTTGATCGCGCACTGTCCGGTTACCATGAGCAGGGCCCGGCTGCGGTACTTGCGGATGAGCCCGGTGGTGGCGATGGCGCCGGATTCTTCGAGAGGATCGCTGACAAAACCGGGCGCGTGGCCGGCTTCGTCGGCCAGCGGAAGCACCTGTCTAAGCAAAGGGTCGGCCGGATTGCCCTTCTCCATCCGGTTGAGGAAGGGTTCAGGTACCCGGATCTGAAAAAGCCGGTGGCCTTGTTCTGCCCCTGCAAGCCACGGTTCCTCGGGCAACTCCAGGCGGCGGAGCAGCTCCTTCGGCGACGTAACAGCGCCCGACAGCAGTTGCTGCCAGCTGCGTTGTTCGTGGTCGGAAAGGTGGGCTTCTATACGGGCGGGGGTTCGCTGTATCATAACGCCCCTCGAATTCTAAACAGCATTTTGTCAGGTGGACATTTCATGGCTTCATATTCTACCAACGAATTTCGCGGCGGTCTTAAGGTTTTGCTGGATGGCGACCCCTGCATCATTCTCGAGAACGAGTTTGTAAAGCCCGGTAAGGGGCAGGCCTTCAACCGCGTCAAGCTGCGTAACCTCATGACCAACCGGGTCTGGGAGCGCACGTTCAAGTCCGGCGAAAGTCTGGAAGCCGCAGATGTCATTGATCAGGACATGGAATACCTCTATACCGACGGTGAATTCTGGCACTTCATGCTGACTGACGGCTCCTTCGAGCAGTACCCGGCCGATGCCAAGGCGGTTGGCGACGCGCTGAAGTGGCTGAAAGAGCAGGACGTTTATACGGTAACGCTTTACAACGGCTCGCCGCTGTCCGTAACGCCCCCCAACTTCGTTGAACTTGAGGTGGTTGATACCGATCCGGGCATGAAGGGTGACACCGCCCAGGGTGGTTCCAAGCCGGCAACTCTTTCTACCGGTGCGGTTGTCAACGTACCCCTCTTCATCACCATCGGAGAAGTCCTGAAGGTGGATACCCGCTCTGGCGAGTACGTGAGCCGGGTAAAGAGCAGTTGATCCGGTCATGACCCGCGAACCTGTCTGGCAGCCCTCTGCCTCGCAGGCTGCCCTGAAAAGCCGCGCACAACAACTGTCGTTTGTGCGCGGCTTTTTTGCGAAGCGAGGAGTGCTGGAAGTCGAAACCCCAGTGCTTGGGCGATGTGGCGTTACCGATGTCAATCTTGACGGCATCCCCGCGCAGGTTTCTGCCGGCACACGCACAGGCGGGTGGCTCCAGACGTCTCCCGAGTACCACATGAAGCGCTTGCTTGCGGCCGGCTGTGGATCCATTTTTCAGATCTCCAGGGTGTTCCGCAATGGCGAACAGGGGCGTCGTCACAACCCCGAATTCTCCATGCTCGAATGGTATCGGACAGGCTTTGACGATGTGACGCTCATGGCTGAGGTGTCGGACCTTGTCTGTGGCTGGCTGGGCTGCGAGCGGCCGGAAATCATTCAGTATCGCGATGCACTCAGGCGATGGGCGCACATTGACCCGTTCGCAGCGACGGACCGTGAACTGATGCGCCGCTGTGAGGAGTGGCTGGAACCAGAGCAATTGGCTGACCTTGGTCGGGATGGCTGCCTCGATCTGCTGATGAGTTTTGCCGTGGAGCCGAATCTGGGACGTCGCAGGCCCGTGTTTATAACGGGATATCCGGCCTCGCAGGCTTCACTGGCCAGAGTTTCGAAGTCTGACGGCTATGAGACCGCGCATCGTTTTGAGCTCTATGTTGATGGTCTGGAGCTTTGTAACGGTTACTGGGAATTGACCGATCCAGGAGAACAGAGGCTGCGCTTTGAGGCCGATAACGAGCTGCGCAGGCGATCTGGGAAGCCTGAAATGGGGCTGGATGAGGCTTTTCTCGCTGCGCTTGATCAGGGCTTGCCCGAGTGCTCCGGTGTCGCACTCGGGCTGGACAGGCTGCTGATGCTCAAGCTGGGAGTGCAGGACATCCGTGAGGTCTTGGCGTTTCCGTTCGAGCGGGCTTGAGCCTGCCGAACGTGATCACGCCAGGGCGCCGAACGCCTCGCCCATGCGAACGGTTTTGCCGGCCACCTGATCGCTGTTCCAACTGACGGAGCCTTTTGGCATAACCATAATCACAGTGGAGCCCAGGCGGAACCGGCCCATTTCTTCACCCTTATCGAAGCTGATGGCCTGCTCGCCTTCGTACCGTGTTGATGTGACCTGCCGACTGCCGGGCACAACAACGCCTGCCCAGCGGGTTTCCACGCTGCCGACAATCATGGCGCCAACCAGTACCAGGGCCATGGGGCCGGAAGCGGTGTCGAAGATGCAGACAACCCGCTCATTGCGGGCGAACAGATTCGGGACATTTTCGGCGGTTACCGGGTTGACCGAAAAAAGCTTGCCGGGAACATGGATCATCTGTCGAAGCGTGCCGGCCATCGGCATGTGGATCCGGTGATAGTCCTTGGGCGAGAGGTAGATTGTAGAAAATTCGCCATCGGCAAACGGGGCGGTGGTCGCCTCTTCGCCACCGAGCAGCTCGCTCAGGCTGAACGACTGGCCCTTTGCCTGGAAAACCCGGTCTCCGGTGACCTGGCCGAGCTGGCTGATGGCTCCGTCAACGGGGCTGACCAGGGTTTTTTCGCCGTCCGCCAGGGGGCGGATGCCAGGCTTCAGCTCCCGGGTGAAGAAATCGTTGAACGTGGCGTAGGCTTCAGGGTTAGGCTCGGCGGCTTCGCTCATGTCAACGCCATAGCGGCCGATAAACCATTTTATAACCCGGTTCTTGAGCGCAGGGGAGCGGTCATTGTCCGCCAGACGGCCGGCGAGGTTGGATACCCCCAGTTGCGGCGTGATGTACTGGCTAAGAACAAAAAGCTTGTCGAACATTAGATGTGATCCTTTGCGCTCAAAGGCGCGAAGTTTACCAAAGACTGCTACCTGTATAGAAATTGTTTCATGGCTTCGCGGTTATGACGCGGCCTTGCTATTATCGTGTCACCTTTTGCGTGACAGCTTCCGGCTCCGGCCGATAACCAATAAAATAAGGCGTGCGTAGATTCTATGTTACTGATCGTCGGTTCGATTATTGTTCTGGCCAGCGTACTGACTGGCTATGTTCTCCACGGCGGCAATCTGATGGTGCTCTGGCAGCCAACCGAAGTGTTAATCATTTTCGGGGCAGCTCTGGGCTCGTTCATCATTGCTAACCCCGTCCATACGCTCAAAGAGGTCTTTGGTAAGGGAGTCCAGTTACTGACAGGCTCACCCTACAAAAAGGCTTTCTACATGGATCTGTTGAGTCTGCTTTACGAGATCTTCGATAAATCCCGTAAACAAGGCGTCATGGCGATCGAGGAGGACATCGATAATCCCGAGGCAAGCCAGATTTTCAGTCGATACCCAGCTGTCATGAAGTCCAAGGAACTGCTTGCGTTCATCACGGACTATCTCCGCATCATCAGTTCCGGAAATATGGCGACCCACGAGCTGGAAGGCATGATGGAGAATGAGATCGACAGTCGTCAGCACGAGCTTGAGGAGCCTGCTCACGCGGTCAACAAAATTGCCGATGCGCTGCCGGGGCTTGGTATTGTCGCTGCGGTGCTGGGTATCGTAATTACCATGAACTTTCTCACTGAAGGCCCGGAAAAAATTGGTCTCAGTGTGGCTGCAGCACTGGTGGGTACTTTTCTGGGTATTTTCATGGGGTATGGTTTTGTGGGTCCTGCTTCTATCGCCATGGAGCACGCTGCGAAGTACGAATTGAAGGCTTACGAGTGCGTCAAATCAGCGATTGTGGCGACGGTTTCCGGGCAAGCGCCGCAAATGGCCATTGAGTTTGGCCGCAAGGCGTTGCCCACGGATAAGCGTCCTGGGTTCCAGGAGCTTAATGATCACGTTCGTTCCAAGTAATACCGCCCTCATCTGAACCCGGAGCCGATTCGTGGAAGAACAGCCGATCATCATCAAACGGAAAAAGGTTGTTGCAGGTGGCCATCACGGTGGCTCCTGGAAGGTCGCGTTTGCCGATTTCGCCACCGCCATGATGGCTTTCTTTCTGGTTCTCTGGTTAACCGCTACGGCATCGCCGGAGCAAAAAAAAGCGGTTGAGGGTTACTTCCGGGATCCCGTTGGCTTCACCGAGGGTGGTTCTCCAAACCCTGTGGATCTTGAGGGCAGTGCCTCGGTCGTCAATGAGGCGAGTCCGGATATCGAATCGAGCCAGATCCAGATTGAAGACGAAGTGGTGGATGAGCTCTCTGAAACTCTTGAACAGCGACGTATGCAGGAGTTGTTTCAGGAGCTGAAGGAGCAAATCAAGCAGGATGAGACTTTGCAGGAGTTCAAGGATCAGTTGCTGATCGATATAACCGACGAGGGCCTGCGCATCCAGATCGTCGATCGCTCCGGCCGCCCCATGTTCGACAGCGGCCGGGCCGAGCTGAAGTACTACTCTCAGGATATTCTGTTTGAGCTTGCGAAAACTCTGGGTTCAGTGAACAACAAGCTCAGTATTACCGGGCACACCGACTCCACGCCATTTAGCGGCCGGCCGGGTTACACGAACTGGGAATTATCGGCAGACCGGGCAAATACCGCCCGAAGAGCGCTGGTTGCAGGGGGTGTTCGTCAGCAGCAGATTGCCCGCGTGGTTGGCCTGAGCGATTCCGTACTGTTCGACAAGGAAGATCCGAACGCGCCGGTGAATCGACGCATCTCCATTATCGTTCTGAACAAGAAGACCGTCGATAATATTCAGAGCACTGCCGGCCAGTCAGATGAGCCCCTGATTGATCTGACCCAGCCGACCGAGGCGGAGCGGGAGGCGGCCCGTGAGCGTCTGGAAAGCGGGGAATGGTTGCAGGAAAAAGAAGAGCCGGCCCCTGGCGAGCTCAACTGGTAAGGCCGTTCGGGTCCGTCAGTCCAGCTTCAGCCCGCGGGCCTGCTGCTCCGTCATATCCTGAAGAATCCGGTGGAAGCTTTTCAGCCGCTCCGGGCTGATTTTCCCTTCCTCTGCAGCTCTGTCGATGGCGCAACCGGGGTCACCCATGTGCCGGCAGTTGCGGAACTTGCAGGTGCCGATCACCTCCCGAATTTCCCGAAAGCCATACTCGATCTCCTGCGCTGTCATATGCCAGAGCCCGAACTCACGGATCCCCGGCGAGTCAATCAGATCGCCTCCGAGCGGCAGGTGGAACAGTTTAGCCGTGGTTGTCGTGTGAATCCCCTTGCCGGTGCTCTCCGACACAGCCCCCACGCGAATGGCCTCATCGGGCATCAGGGTCTGGATTATGGATGACTTGCCCACCCCGGATTGCCCCACAAACACACTGGTCTGATCCTTCACCAGTGCCTCAACCTCTGGCGAAGGTTTATCACCGGACTCAGCCGCAGACGTTCGAACCACCTCATAGCCCAGAGCCTCATACCGGCCCAGAAGCGCGTCGATGTACTCCCGGTTGCTGTCGGTGATCAGATCGGTCTTGTTCAACAGAATCACTGCCGGAATGTCTGTGATCTCGGATGCAACCAGATACCGGTCAATCAGGTTATCGTGAGGTTCCGGCTCCGGCGCAATCACAAGAATAATATGATCAATGTTTGCGGCCACCGGCTTCAGGGCACCAAAATTATCCGGCCGCTGCAGCAGATTGCGGCGCTCACTGCGGGCAACGATAACCCCCGTCTCATTCTTACCCGGCCGCCAGACAACCTTGTCGCCAGTTACCAGGCTATCGATATTGGCCCGAACAAAGCAGCGAACCACATCGCCTTCCTGGTCGCCTTCAAGCGCTTCGACATCCAGCTGTTGCCCATAGTGAGCGATGACCAACCCTTCCTGCTCTGGCCCGAGCTCGCCGGCGTCGGCCTGCTCCTGAACCTTCTTCTCCTTGCGCGCCGCCCGGGCCGCACGCTCTTCCTGGACTTTCTTGATACGGAATTGTTGCTGTTTGTTCAGTCGCCGTTTTGCCATTTATGTCCCGGATAACCAGATGAAAGTTTCGCCTTTGATGTGCCATCATACTGCAATCGTAGCTACTCGGCTTGGGCAATGCCGAGACGTCGAGGGTATATCACCTGATTTCGCAGTGGGGCTGGGTCCGGCTTTCCGGAAATGTCGGCGGCCATGGATGGCCGACGCCAAGCGCACATGGATGTGCTCGTAGCGGTTTCCGGAAAGCCGGACCCAGCACCACTACCACCGCACTCAGAAGGCTGGTAACAAAATGGCAGAAAGCAATCGCCTCGTATGGATCGATCTGGAAATGACAGGCCTGGATCCGGAAAAAGAACGGATCATCGAAATGGCCACAATCATCACCGATTCGGAACTCAATATTGTCGCGGAAGGACCGGTTATTGCCGTCCATCAGCCACAATCCTTTCTGGACTCTATGGACGAATGGTGCACCCGTACCCATGGTGAAAGCGGACTGACCAAACGCGTTCAGGAAAGCGATATCTCCGAGTCTCAAGCCGAACAGCAGACCATCGAATTCCTGAAAAAACACGTAGAGAAAGGCCAGTCACCCCTGTGCGGCAACAGCATTGGCCAGGATCGCCGGTTCCTCGTCAAATACATGCCCGAGCTGGAGGGCTTCTTCCATTACCGGAATCTCGACGTATCCACAGTGAAAGAACTTGCTCGCCGCTGGCGCCCGGATGTCCTCGCCGGCGTAAAAAAGAAAGGTAGCCACCTTGCACTCGACGACATCCGGGACTCCATCAACGAACTGCGTCATTACCGGGAACAATTCTTCAAGCTATAGGCCATGCCGCTTCAGGGCCCACTGGACGTGCTCGCGGACCATCTCGGAAGGGTGGTCCGCGCGCTTTTTCAGGGCCTCAATTACCGGAATGGTTGACGGCGCATTGCCCAGCCCGACCGCCAGGTTGCGGAGCCAGCCCTCGTAGCCTGTTCGCCGAATCGCAGAGCCCTCGGTGCGTTTAAGGAACTGCTCCTCGGTCCAGAGAAAAAGCTCTGCCAGGGAACTGTTGTCCAGCCCGTGCCTCGGTTGAAAGTCCTTTTCGCTGGTCGGTTTGCTGAACTTCTGCCATGGACACACCAGCTGGCAGTCATCGCAACCGAAAACCCGGTTGCCCATAAGCGGTCGCAGCTCCTCTGGGATACTCCCTTTCAGCTCGATGGTGAGATAGCTGATGCAACGTCGGGCATCAAGCTTGTGCGAGCCAACAAAGGCGTCCGTCGGGCAAAGGTCGAGGCAGGCCGAACAGCTGCCGCAATGATCCGTTTCAAAGGGTTCATCAATGGGCAGGGGGGCGCTGGTGAAGATTTCCCCGAGGAAAAAGAACGAGCCGGCCTTCGGGTGAATCAGCATATTGTTCTTGCCGATCCAGCCGAGACCCGCTCTCTGCGCCAGTGCGCGTTCCAGCACCGGAGCGCTGTCTACAAAAGCCCGGTAATCGTATCCGCTAACGGCCTCATCAATCTTGGCTGCCAGCTGTGCAAGACGCTTGCGGATCAGTTTGTGGTAATCCCGACCCAGCGCATAACGGGTGACATAAGCACTCTCACGGTTAGTAAGCGCTTCTTTCGGACTGTCTGGTGAGGGCAAATAGTCCATTCTCACGGATATAACCCGCGTGGTGCCCGGCACCAGAGAGGCAGGCGTATAGCGCTTGTCACCGTGGTGGGCCATGTAATCCATTTCGCCCTGGTAACCTGCCGCAAGCCAGTCCTTCAGATGGTCGGCGTGCTCGCCCGTGTCCGCGTTGGTAATGCCCACATCGGCAAACCCGAATTCAGCTGCCCACTGGCGGATGAGCGACGGCAGATCCGCAAGTTCCGGGTGTGTCGTGGTACAGGTTGCTGTGGTGCTCATAGTGACTGCCGATGCTGGAATTCGGTGCTGAACCCGTGTACGGATATTTAATCTGATTAAGTTATGACCTTTTCTACTGTTTTGCTATGCTTTACAGGTATCTGGCCAATTTTCTTAAACCGGTTTCTGTAACGGGAGCAAAGGTTCATGCCGCCGTCCGCTGGGCACAGTCTACCAGACGCACTGTTTTCCGCCGATGCGGTGAGGCAGATCGATCGCTATGTGATTGATCAGCAAGGTGTTGATGGTTTTGAACTGATGCAGTCCGCCGCCCACGCCGTTTTTCGCTGCCTGGTACGGCATTGGCCAAACTGCGGCTCGGTGCTGGTCCTGTGCGGTGCGGGTAACAACGGTGGTGACGGTTACCTGGTCGCGGCAAGTGCGAAAAGGCACGGTCTGGACGTCAGCTGTGTCGCGGTTGCGCCAACCGGCAAATTGTCCGGCGACGCCCGTAAAGCCTGGCAAAAGGCCCTGGCGGACGGTGTCGATGTTCTTGACCTCGAGGCTCTCGGCGAGTCATCGCTGGGTGATCTGTTTGCCAGCGCGGGCCTGATTGTTGATGCTATGCTCGGTACTGGCGTGTCCGGTGCCCCCCGGGAACCCTTTGCGACTCTGATAAGCCGGTGTAACAGCGCTTCAGCGCCTGTCCTTGCGGTGGATCTGCCCTCCGGGCTTAATGCGACCACGGGAGCGGCCGAGGGGGATGTGGTTAATGCGGCCAGGACAGTGACCTTTATCGGGCTCAAGGCTGGCTTGTTCACGGGGCAAGGTGCAGCAGCGTGCGGCGAGGTGGTTTTCGAATCTCTGGATACAGACGAGGGTATCGCCGATAGCGGCCAGAAGCCTATCGCCCGCCGTCGTGACTGGGGTTCTGTGATGCCCTGGCTACCACCCCGGCCTGCCAACGCTCACAAGGGAAGATTCGGGCATGTGCTGGTGGTTGCGGGTGATCGCGGATTCGGCGGGGCAGGTCTGCTGGCGGCAGAGGCTGCGGCGCGATCGGGTGCCGGGCTCGTGTCGTTGGCAACCCGCCCCGAGCATGTGACAGCGGCCCTGGCAAGATGTCCATCCGTCATGGTTCATGGACTGATTCATGGCTCGGAGTTGCCGACGTTGCTTGATGCTGCCTCGGTTGTCGTGTGTGGCCCGGGTATCGGGCGAAGCGCCTGGGGCCAGCAGATGCTCGAGCAGGTGGTTGCCAGCGGCAAGCCGAGGGTGCTGGATGCGGATGCGCTGAACCTTTTGTCTGGTCGGGTAGCCATCCCGGCAGATAATCACATCCTGACTCCTCATCCGGGCGAGGCGGCCAGGTTGCTGAATTGCCTGGTACCCGAGGTTGAGGCAGACAGGATGGCCGCCGCCAGAATGCTGCAGGCGCTTTACGGCGGCACGGTGCTTTTGAAAGGCGCCGGCACCGTTGTCGCGTCTGAGGACGGCGGCCTGGATATCATCAGTGGCAGCAATCCCGGAATGGCGACTGGCGGAATGGGAGATGTGCTCTCAGGTATTGTTGCGGCTGTTCTGGCTCAGATTGGCGACGGACAGAAAGCGGCCGTGCTGGGCGCATCCGTGCACCTTGCTGCGGCTGACCGTGCTGCGAGAACCACGGGGTTTATCGGGCTGATACCGACCGATGTCATCGATGCGCTGCCGTCGGTGTTTCGGGAATCTGAAAGGAGTCCGGGGGCTGAATCGTTATGAGCATAATGGGTAACGAGCGTCGGGTTTTTCTGGAGAACGAGGCCGAAACCGAGCATCTCGGTCGGGAGCTGGCCAGGACCGTCGTGGAGTCTGGCCATGGCCTGGTTGTTTATCTGGATGGTGAGCTTGGCATGGGTAAAACCACCATCAGTCGGGGCGTCATGCGCGGATTGGGTCATGAGGGGGCCGTAAAGAGCCCGACCTATACCCTGGTAGAGCCCTACGAGACTCTGAATCCACCGACATACCATTTTGATCTTTATCGCCTGGGCGACGCCGAAGAACTGGAATACATGGGCATCCGCGATTATTTTTCCGCCGAAAACCTGTGCCTGATCGAGTGGCCCGAGAGAGGCAAGGGCATATTGCCCGAGCCGGACCTGGAGGTTCATCTCGAAACCCGGGGAGAGGGGCGCTCTGTAGTCCTCAGGGCCCGCTCAGAGCTGGGCGCCGGGGTGCTGAACGAACTGGAGTTGATTGGTCCGGCGTCATAGTGAGCTCGGAACCGGGAATAAACTGGCAGGTAAGCTTTATGAATTGTGCAAAGCTGAGTAAACAACTGGTTTGGCCGATTGCGCTATTGCTTGTGACATTGGCGTTTCACGGTTCGGCGGCGACACAGGTCGAGAGTGCCCGTATCTGGCCCGCGCCCGATCATACCCGGCTGGTGCTGGACACTGGCGGGCAGGTGGAGCACAACATTTTCTCCCTGAGCGGCCCGGCGCGGCTGGTGATCGATCTCAAGAATGCCAACCTGAAGACCGATTTTTCCGGTCTGGACCTTTCCGGCAGTCCGATCAAGAGAATCCGCAGTGCCCCCAGAAACGGCACCGATTTGCGCGTCGTTCTGGATCTCAAGGCTGACATCAAACCGCGGAGTTTTCAGCTCGAGCCGAATCAGCAGTACGGCCACAGACTGGTGGTCGACCTGATTGATGAAAGCGGTAGCCGGCTGGAAAAGGCGACAACGCCCACCGTGACCCAGGATTCATCCGGGAAGCGGGACGTTATTGTGGTCATTGATGCCGGGCACGGCGGGGAAGATCCGGGTGCTATTGGTCCGCGGGGAACCCGTGAAAAGGACGTGGTTCTGAAAATGGCGAAAACCCTGGCCAACCTCATCAATGATCGGCCGGGTTATACCGCCAAGCTGACCAGAACCGGGGACTACTACATTGGCCTTCGCAATCGCACGATTCTGGCCAGGAAATACAGCGCTGACCTGTTCGTCTCGGTCCATGCCGACGCCTTCCGTACACCACAACCCAAAGGTGCCTCGGTCTTCGCCCTTTCCCAACGCGGCGCCACCAGTGAAACTGCCCGTTGGCTGGCCAATAGTGAGAACCGGTCGGATCTGATCGGCGGTGCCGGCGGGCTGTCCCTTGATGGCCGTGACGACATGCTTGCCGGTGTTCTGCTGGACCTCTCCATGACGGCCAGTATCAACGCCAGTCTGGGGGTTGGCAGTTCGGTCCTGGGCAAATTGGGCGGCGTGGCGAAGTTGCACAAGCCTGGCGTGGAGCAGGCCGCTTTTGCGGTTCTGAAATCACCGGATATTCCCTCCATCCTCGTGGAAGCGGGCTTCATATCGAATCCCCAGGAAGAGAAAAACCTGGCCACTGAGTGGTATCGCAACAAGCTGGCCGGCGCCATCATGAAAGGCATTGATGACTACTTCCAGAAAACGCCGCCGCCTGGAACCCTGCTGGCGTGGCAAAAACAGAATCGCCAGGGTGAAAACAGCATCAGTCACTACCGGATACAGCGTGGAGACACGCTATCCGGCGTGGCCCGGAAAAATCAGACGACCGTCAGTGAGCTGATGCAGTTTAACGACCTTCGGGACGACCGTGTTATGGTAGGGCAAACCATTCGTATTCCCGCGTCCTGATCAAGAGGTTTTTCTGTAACATGCCCCCCATTCGATTGCTGTCACCACGGCTCGCGAACCAGATTGCCGCGGGTGAGGTGGTTGAGCGCCCCGCGTCTGTCGTCAAAGAACTGGTTGAAAATGCCCTGGATGCCGGCGCCAACCGCGTCGATGTTGAGGTGGAGCAGGGCGGCGTCAAGCTGATTCGAGTTCGGGATGACGGCAGTGGTATTGAGGAAGACGATCTTCCCCTGGCGCTAAGCCGCCATGCGACCAGCAAGATTGCCAGTCTGGACGATCTGGAAGCCGTGGCGTCCCTGGGTTTCCGGGGAGAAGCGCTTGCCAGTATCAGCTCTGTCTCTCGTCTTACCCTGACCTCAAGGACCGAGTCGCAGGAAGCGGCCTCTCGGGTCGAGGTCGAGGGCCGGGAAATGGACGCGAGAATTTCGCCGGCAGCGCACCCTGTCGGAACGACCGTTGAAGTGCGCGACCTGTTTTTTAACACCCCGGCTCGCCGCAAATTCCTGCGTACTGAAAAGACAGAATTCAATCACGTCGAAGAATGTGTGCGGCGCCAAGCGCTGAGCCGTTTCGATGCCGGCTTCACGTTGCGCCATAACCAGCGTGTCGTTCAAAGCCTCAGGCCAGCGGAATCGGCCCTCGATCGCGAGCGTCGGATTGGATCCCTGTGCGGCCAGCAGTTTATCGATAACGCGGTGGTTATTGATGCGGAGGCCACCGGGCTGCGCCTGTGGGGTTGGGTCGCTCTTCCCACATTTTCGCGCAGCCAGGCCGATCTTCAGTATTTCTTCGTCAACGGCCGCGTTATTCGTGACCGCCTGGTAGCTCATGCCGTGCGCCAGGCCTATCGGGATGTGCTCTACAATAACCGGCACCCGGCGTTTGTATTGTATCTGGAAGTCGACCCCGCCACCGTCGATGTAAACGTCCACCCGACCAAGCACGAGGTCCGGTTCCGGGATGGTCGGCTGGTTCACGATTTCATCTTCAGAACCCTGCACAAGGCGCTGGCCGATGTCCGGCCGGACGATCATTTCCGCGGCGCGGTGGCGCAGTCCTTTGGTCGCGAAGCAGTCACCCAGGGTCAGGAAGCCGTTCCGGCCACCGGTGCCTCTGCAGAGGCGGGCTGGAACGGCCAGCCATCGGTATCCAGCTATGGTTACCCCGGCGGCTCAGGCGCTGGCTTTGGCGGACAGTCGCAGCCCCAACAGGAGTGGCGCGCCAGCGATCAGATGGCGTTTTATCAGTCCCTGAATGCCGGTGGCGGGAGCGACGGACAGCAGGCCATGCCCGTAAGCGATCGCGCCGCCACGCCAATGCCAACACCGCCTGCAGACAGTGACCAGGAGCCGCCGCTCGGATATGCCATCGCCCAGCTGCACGGGATCTATATTCTTGCCCAGGGTCGTGCGGGGCTCATTGTTGTGGACATGCACGCGGCCCACGAGCGCATTACCTATGAGCGAATGAAGCGGGCGCTTGCCGAGCAGGACCTTAAAAGCCAGCCGTTGCTGGTGCCGCTGTCGCTGGCGGTCAGCCAAAAAGAAGCCGCCCTGACCGAGAGTCACGGTGAAGAACTGCAGAAGCTGGGTCTCCAGATTGAGCGGATTGGTCCGGAAACCCTCGCCGTGCGGCAGGTGCCCGCGCTTCTGCGGGGTGCTGACACAGAACAGCTGGTGCGTGACGTTCTGGCGGATCTCATTGAGCACGGTCAGAGTGATCGCGTCGAGGCGGTGACGCATGAGCTGCTCGGCACCATGGCATGCCATGGTTCGGTGCGTGCCAACCGGCAGTTGACCATTCCCGAGATGAATTCGCTGCTCAGGGACATGGAGGCGACCGAGCGCAGTGGCCAGTGCAACCATGGCCGGCCGACATGGACCCTGGTGACCATGTCTGAGCTGGACAAGCTGTTTCTCCGGGGGCGCTGAGGTGCCACTGCCTCCTGCCATCTTTCTGATGGGGCCCACGGCTTCCGGAAAGACCGACCTGGCCATGGCGCTCTGCGACCACCTGCCTTGCGACATCATCAGCGTAGATTCCGCAATGATCTATCGGGGTATGGATATCGGAACGGCCAAACCCACGGCCGCAGAGCTCGCGCGGGCGCCCCACAGGCTGATTGATATCTGCGATCCGGCGGAAACATACTCCGCTGCGGATTTCCGTCGGGACGCGCTGACCGCCATGGCCGAAATAACGGCCGCAGGCAGGATCCCGCTTCTAGTCGGCGGCACCATGATGTATTTCAAAGCGTTGCTGCATGGAATGTCCGGTCTGCCATCCGCCAGCCCCGACGTACGACGGGCGCTGGAGCAGGAGGCAGAGGAGCGGGGTTGGGAGGCTTTGCATGAAGAGCTGCGGGCCAGTGATCCGGTGGCAGCCGAGCGGATCCATCCGAACAACCGGCAGCGTCTGATGCGGGCCCTGGAGGTATTGCGCCTTACCGGCAAGCCGATTTCGGAGTTCTGGCGAGCCGATCAGGGTGCCTGTGAGCAAACGACGGCAGTGGCGCAGGTCGGCGACATTGAGGATTACACCTATTTCACTCGCTGGCAGGCAGACGAAACATCTTTGCTTCCGTATACTGTAATTCAACTTGCCATGACGCCGCCTGAGCGGCGGGTGCTTCATGAGCGGATTCGCCTGCGGTTTCTGAAAATGCTGGAGTCGGGGTTCGTTGATGAAGTTCGGGCTCTGATGATCCGGGACGACCTGCACCCTGATCTCCCTTCCATGCGTTGTGTCGGATATCGCCAGGCCTGGAGCTATTTGTCCGGGGAAGACGACTACGAGACATTTGTCAGCAAGGGAGTGGCAGCAACACGCCAACTGGCGAAGCGGCAGTTGACCTGGTTGCGCAAGTGGTCAGATGTGGACTGGCTGGACAGCGGCGACAAACATATCGCTGAGGTAGCCTTGAAAAAAATCCGACTTCGCACCACATTTAATTTTGACAAATGACGATCTGCATTTACTAAAAACAGGAGAAAACACATGTCAAAAGGGCATTCGTTACAAGACCCTTACCTCAATGCATTGCGCAAGGAACGCATTCCGGTTTCCATCTTTCTGGTCAACGGTATCAAGCTTCAGGGCCAGATTGAGTCTTTCGACCAGTTCGTGATTTTGCTGAAAAATACTGTCAGCCAGATGGTCTACAAGCACGCTATTTCCACTGTGGTTCCTGCCCGAAATGTCCGCATTCCGCAGCAGGCTCCGGGAGGAGAGGGCGAGTCTGAAGACTGATCCATCCGTTTCCCGATCTTGCCACCCGCGTTCCAGAGGATCCCGACAAGGGGTCTTGTGGCCGCGGGTGTTTGTTTTTATGACCCTCATCATGGGTTTACCCCGGAGTTGATGCCAATTGTTTGAACGTCCTGATGTCGGTGAGCGCGCGGTCCTCGTCCACATCGATTTTACTGCCCACGATGGTACCGAAGACCCCGGTGAGTTCCGGGAACTGGTCACCTCTGCCGGTGTCGAGCCTGTCTCAACCGTTACCGGGTCCCGCAAGCAGCCCAGCCCCAGATTTTTCGTTGGTGAGGGCAAGCTGGAAGAAATTCGTGATGCAGTAGCGGCGAACGAAGCGGATGTGGTGTTGTTCAACCATGCCCTGAGCCCACGCCAGGAGCGCAACATTGAGCACGAGCTCAAGTGCCGTGTGCTGGACCGCACCGGTGTGATTCTTGATATCTTCGCTCAGCGGGCACGGACTCACGAAGGTAAGCTTCAGGTAGAGTTGGCGCAGCTCGAGCATATGTCCACGCGACTGGTTCGGGGCTGGACCCACCTTGAGCGACAGAAAGGTGGTATCGGGCTGCGCGGGCCTGGTGAAACCCAGCTGGAAACCGACCGCCGGCTCTTGCGGGAGCGCATCAAGTCTATCCACAAGCGTCTGGAAAAGGTTCGTCGCCAGCGCAACCAGGGCCGCAGGGCCCGACAGCGGGCTGACATTCCCACCGTATCGCTGGTTGGATATACCAACGCCGGTAAATCCACTTTATTCAACCGTATTACCACTTCCTCCGTATATGCTGCAGACCAGCTGTTCGCCACGCTGGATCCGACGTTGCGGCGGCTGGAACTTCCGGATGTCGGGCCGGTCGTAATGGCCGACACCGTGGGCTTCATCCGGCATCTGCCGCACAAGCTGGTTGAGGCGTTCCGGGCGACGCTTGAGGAAACAACACAGGCGACGCTGCTGCTTCACATCATCGACAGCCATGACCCGCGCCGCGAGGAGAACATTGAGCAGGTTGAGGAAGTGCTTGCGGAGATCGGGGCGGACGACATTCCCATGCTGCAGGTGTTCAACAAGATTGATCTGCTTGAAAATTTCACGCCTCGGGTTGAGCGCAACGAAGAGGGTATCCCGGTGAGAGCGTGGGTTTCCGCGGTTACTGGCGAAGGCCTGGACGGCTTGTTCGATGCGATCGTGGAGCGTGTGGCCGAAGACGTCGTTCACCACTTTGTCCTGCTGGGTCCCGCGGATGGCAAACTGCGTGCACTTTTGCATGAGGCAGGATCGGTGATCAGCGAGGAATACCGGGATACCGGCGACACGGTGGTTGAGGTGCGTCTGCAGAACCGGGATTGGCATCAGCTGTTGAGCCGCGCCGGTGTGAATGAAAAGTCAGTCAGGCTGGACGTGGGTCACGCCTGAAACCGCAGCGGCTATTGCCGGGGCGGAGATAAATCCCTAGTATTTGCAGCCATTCTATTTATAAGTCAGTAACGGAGAGCACTATGGCCTGGAACGAACCGGGTGGAAACCGTAACGACAATGACCCCTGGGGTACCGGTGGTGGTCGACGCGGCAATGATCAGGGGCCGCCAGACCTCGATGAGGCGCTGAAAAAAGGTCTCGACAAGCTCAACAAGATGCTGGGCGGCAAGGGTGGCAAGTCCGGCGGCAGCGGTGGCAGTAGCGGCGGCAGCGCCGGTGGTTTTGGTGCGATTCTCGCACTGGCAGCCATACTGGTGGTCGGCTATGTCATCTTCCAGTCCTTCTATACCGTGGACGAACAGGAGCGGGCGGTGGTTCTCCGTTTCGGTGAATACCACCAGACCGAGAATCCTGGCCTGAGATTCAAGGTGCCGCTGATCGATAGCGTCACCAAGGTCCGCGTGACTAACGTGCGTACCGCTGAGTCCAGTGGCCAGATGCTGACCCAGGACGAAAACCTGGTAACGGTTGACCTCCAGGTGCAGTACCGCGTTGGCGACGCAGAAGCCTACGTGCTGAATGTGCGTGACTCCAACCAGGCACTGGCCTTTGCAACGGATAGTGCGATCCGTCACGAGGTCGGTAGCTCGACACTCGACGACGTACTGACCGAAGGTCGTGCAGAACTGGCCGTGCGGGTCGAGCAAAGGCTCCAGATGTTCCTGCGGGAATACGGCACCGGCCTGGAATTGGTGCGGGTTAACGTTGAAAGCACCCAGCCACCACCAGCGGTCCAGGATGCCTTCCGTGAAGTCCAGAGGGCCCGTGAGGACGAGCAGCGGGTGAAGGAAGAAGCTGAAACCTACCGCAACCGGATCGTTCCGGAGGCTCGTGGTGAGGCCCAGCGCATGATCGAAGAAGCCAACGCCTACAAGGAAGAGGTGATCGAGCGGGCACGTGGTGAGACCTCGCGTTTCCTTGAGCTTCTGGCCGTCTATCAGATGTCTCCGACAGTCACTCGCGAACGTTTGTACCTACAGACGGTCGAAGAAGTCCTTGCTAACAGCAGCAAGATCCTGGTTGACACGGAGAGCAGTGGCAACATGATGTACCTGCCGCTTGATCGACTGACCCGGGGCTCGCTGCCCCATACCGGTGGATCATCCTCCGGCAACAACCAGGGCAACGTGGACATCCAGACCCTGACTGATCAGGTTCTTCAGGAACTGCGAAGCAGGCAGGATACTACCGTTCGGAGGAGCAGATAATTATGGGACCTAAAGGTGTAGTGGGCCTTGCAGGCGCCCTGATCGTTGTCCTGCTGGTACTGTCCAGTGTGTACATCATTCCGGAAACCCATCGGGGTGTTCTGCTCCGGTTCGGTGAGCTGGTAGAGACCGATATCCAGGCCGGTATCCATTTCAAGGTTCCGGTTATCGACCAGGTTCGTGAATTCGACATCCGGGTTCTCACCATGGATCTGCCCTCACGGCAGTATCTGACCGTGGAGAAGAAACCGCTGGATGTGGATTCGTATATTGCCTGGAAGATCCGTGATGTGGACCAGTTTTATCGGGCGACCGGCGGTGACGAGTTCCGCGCTCAGTCTCTGTTGTCCTCCCGTGTTGATAACGGCCTGCGGGACGAGTTTGGTATCCGGACCATGGTCGAAGTGGTCTCGGGCCAGCGGGATGAGCTGATGCACACTCTGCGGGATCGCGTAAACCAGACCGCCCAGAATGAATTCGGGATCGAGGTCCTGGACATTCGTGTCAAGGCTATCGAATTCCCGGGTCAGGTGAGCGAAAACGTCTACCGTCGGATGGCGACCGAGCGTGAGAAACTGGCTCAGGAATTCCGTTCGCGGGGTAGGGAGTTGGCCGAAGGTATTCGGGCCGATGCGGATCGTCAGAGAACCGTTATTTTGGCTGAAGCCTTTGCCCAGTCAGAAGAAACCCGGGGTGAAGGTGACGGTCAAGCGGCCAGAATTTACGCCGATGCCTACGGCTCCGACGCGGAATTCTACAGCTTCTACCGAAGCCTGCAGGCTTACCGCAATACCTTCATGAGCAAGGATGACATCATGGTGATTGATTCCAACAGCGCGTTCATGAAGTTCCTGAACGATCCGCAGGGTGCCCGTTAACCCTGCACGTTGAGACCAAAAACCGGAATACCTCTGTATTCCGGTTTTTTTGTGCCCGGCAACCGTGTAAAATTCTGCCGGTTTTGTGTCGGGCTTTTGCCGAGTGCCGCCTTAAATCCTGTGTGATCCCCCAGCCGACTGTGCCGGAGCGGATATAACGGACAACGGAATCTCATGACAGTATCTGATCGCTGGTTACTGCCAGACGGGGTAGAGGACATTCTTCCCCCACTGGCCGGACGGATCGAATCCCTGCGTCGGGATGTAATGGATACCTGCCAGCGCTGGGGCTACCAGCTGGTAATCCCACCGCTCATTGAATATCTCGAATCCCTGTTTACCGGAACCGGAAACGATCTGGAGCTTCAGACTTTCAAGCTCACCGATCAGTTGACCGGGCGGATGATGGGTGTTCGCGCCGATATGACGCCTCAGGCGGCGCGCATTGATGCTCATACCCTGGGCCAGGAAGGGATCACCCGTCTTTGCTATGCCGGGCACGTACTCCACACCCGCCCAAGGCACATGCTGACAGGTCGAACACCGATTCAGGCCGGCTGCGAACTGTTTGGCAGTGGCTCCGAAGCAGCGGATATGGAAGTGATCAGCCTGATGCTGGAAACCCTCAGGGTTGCCGGCTTGCCCCGTATCCATCTGGATCTGGCTCACGTTGCCATCTATGAGAGTCTGATCGGCGAGGCGGACTTTGATCGGGATACGGAGAGCGCCATTTTTGATGCCATGGCCCGTAAATCGGTGCCGGAGCTTGATCAACTGCTCGGTCATTGCCCTCCAGGCTCTGCGGGTGCTCGTTTGCGTGAGCTTGCCCGGGTCAGTGGTGGCCCGGAAGCCTTGAACGAGGCCCGTCGGATCCTGCAGGGTGCCTCTGACAGCCTGGACGCGGCACTCGACCAGCTTGGGCGTGTGTCTGACATGCTGGGAAGAGATTACCCGGATATCAGCTTCGGATTCGATTTCTGTGAGCTTCGTGGCTACAACTACCACACGGGCCTGGTGTTCGCAGCCTACGTGCCGGGCCACGGCGATTCCGTGGCCAAGGGTGGCCGTTATGATGCCATCGGAAGTGACTTTGGCCGCGCCCGCCCGGCAACGGGATTCAGTCTTGATATTCGCTCGCTCGTCTCTCTTGGCGAGCGCGTGACTCGCAGTGCCGGCGCTGTCTGGGCGCCGGCGGATGACGACCCCGCCCTGGAAGGCGTGATCTCCGGTCTGAGAATGACGGAAACCGTTGTTCGTGCCCTTCCCGAAGACGAGGGCGTTAACCCTGCCGCCAGAGGCTGTGACCGTGAGCTGGTCAAACAGGGTGGCCAATGGGTTGTGCAGAAGCTGGGCTGATGCCCCCGGGGCCTCGGTGAATTCATTTACAGGTAAATTTGCGAAACGCCTGTCCTGCGGGGCAGCCGCATTGAGAGAGAATCATGGGTAAAAATGTTGTTGTGCTGGGCACCCAGTGGGGTGATGAAGGCAAGGGTAAGATTGTTGACCTGCTGACCGACAAGGTTGCAGCGGTTGTCCGCTTCCAGGGCGGGCACAATGCCGGTCATACCCTGGTAATTGACGGCAAGAAAACAGCGCTTCACCTGATTCCTTCCGGCATTCTGCGGCAACACGTCTATTGCCTCATCGGCAACGGTGTTGTCCTGTCGCCCGAGGCTCTGCTGAAAGAAGTGCGCGAGCTGGAAGCCAATGATGTGGCGGTTCGCGATCGCCTGCGTATCAGCCTGGCGTGCCCGATCATTTTGCGTACTCATGTTCGAATTGATCAGGCCCGTGAAAGGGCTCGTGGCGTCGACAAGATCGGCACAACCGGTCGCGGTATTGGCCCGGCCTATGAAGACAAGGTTTCCCGTCGTGGCCTGCGCCTGGGCGATCTGTGCAATCCCGCCGACTTCGAAATGAAGCTCCGGGAGATCATGTCGTACCACAACTTCATCCTGACCGAGTACTTCAAGGAAGAGGCTGAGGACATTGATGCCGCACTGGAAGAGCTGAAGCAGATGGGCGAGGAAATTTTGCCCATGGCGGCAGACGTGACTGACATGCTGCATGATTTCCGTAAGCGTGGAGAGAATATCCTGTTCGAGGGTGCCCAGGGCTCGCTTCTGGATATCGATCTTGGCACCTATCCGTACGTGACTTCTTCCAACACCACCGCTGGCGGCACGGCCACCGGTTCCGGCTTCGGCCCGTTGTTCCTCGACTATGTGCTGGGGATCACCAAGGCGTATACCACCCGTGTAGGCTCCGGACCGTTCCCGACCGAACTGTTCGACGATATGGGCAACCACCTTGCAGTGAAGGGCAACGAAGTCGGCACTACAACTGGGCGCGCCCGCCGTTGTGGCTGGTTCGATGCGGTGGCTCTGCGCCACGCTATCCAGATCAACAGTGTGTCCGGTATCTGTCTGACCAAGCTGGATGTGCTGGACGGACTGGAAACCGTGAAGGTGTGTGTAGGCTACAAGACGCCTAACGGCGAGATTTTCCGGCCGCCCATCGGCTGCGACAGCTACAAGGACATCGAGCCGGTTTATGAGGAACTGCCCGGCTGGAGCGAAAGCACCGTTGGCCTGACCAGCGTTGATCAGTTGCCGGAGAACGCCAAGGCCTACATCCGTTTCCTGGAAGAGCAGATCGAGGCGCCGATCGATGTGATATCCACTGGTCCGGATCGTATCGAGACGATTACATTGCGTCACCCGTTCGGCGAGTAATCGCCAGCGTTAAAAAAACCGCCCTGCCCAAAAGGCACGGCGGTTTTTTTGTGTTCAGGGCTTCTCGGCAATCACGGTAGCACGCAACGGCCCCGGGTATCCTTCCACGGTTTTTGTGGGGTCGAACGGATCCAGAAAATCCTGGAGGGAGTTGAAACGCATCCAGTCGGTGCTTCGCTGTTCTTCTGTGGTTGTAGGGGTGACATCGACCACCCGGGCATTCCGGAAGCCGGTGCGGTCCAGCCAGCGCAGCAGTGTGTCGGAGGAGGGGAGGAACCAGACGTTCCGCATCTGCCCATAGCGATCCTCGGGCATCAGGCTGAAGCCCTCAGGGCCCTCAACGACAAGTGTTTCCAGCACCAGTTCCCCGCCCCTGCGAAGCGTCCCCTTCAGTTCAAGCAGATGATCGAGCGGTGAGCGCCGATGATAGAGAACCCCCATGGAAAAGGTGGTGTCGAAGGTTTCAAGGTCGGCGGGGAGGTCTTCCATCCGAACGGGCAGCAGGTCTATCGGGACATCACCGAGGTAGTCCTTGACGCTGAAGAACTGGAACAGGAACAGCAGCCCCGGGTCGATGCCGATCACCCGACCCGCGCCTTCGCCCAGCATGCGCCAGCAGTGATACCCGGAGCCACAACCCACATCCAGTATGCGACGACCAGAAAGGTCTGAAAGATAGGGCGACACGCGGTCCCATTTCCAGTCAGAGCGCCATTCGGTATCGATGTAGGTACCGAAGAAGTTGAAGGGGCCTTTGCGCCAGGGCATCAGGCCGCGTAATCCGAGTTCCAGTTGCTCCCGTTGTGCCACGGTCAGGGGCTGTCTGGAGGTCAGGGTTACCGCGGATTGGTCCAGTTGCGCGTCTACCTGAGTCAGACCGGGTAGCTGGTCAAGGGCAGCTTGCCAGCGATCGAGATCGCCGTGGGGGCGGTCCTCAAAGCGGTGGGTCAGTTGCTGTTGGAGTTGCGTCGCCCAGTGCTCCAGGCCGTCTTTCTCAAGTTCATCGATGATAGGCCCGAACCGGGCTTTCCAGTCAAAGTCTGCCATGGTCATTCGGTGGTTTGGTTGGCCTTTATGGCGAGCATGGAAACAAAGTTGAAGCACTGATACCACACCACCACGTCATCGAAACCTGCCGACAACAGGCGCGCCTTGTGCGCAGCCAGTGTTTCAGGAATCAGCACCTGTTCGATCGCCGTGCGTTTCTGGCTTATTTCAAGATCCGAATAGCCGTTGGCGCGCTTGAATTCGTGATGCAGTCGGGTCTGAATGGCTTGCTCGTCTTCAGATTCAAAGCGAACTTTCTCCGACAGGATCAGGACACCGCCAGGACGCGTGGCATCAGCAATGCGCGCGAGCAGGCCGGCCCGCTTCTCCGGATCGACAAACTGCAAGGTGAAATTCAGAGTGGTCACCGAAGCATTACTCAGCTCGGTGTCCAGAATATCCTCGCACCTGAGGGTAACGGGGAGCGCACTGTCGTCCAGTGCAATGTAATGCTCGCAGCGTTCGATCATGGCGCTCGAGTTATCCACTCCGATCAGGCTGCAGTCCGCATGGGCGATACCATGGCGCATTGCCAGCGTGGAAGCGCCGAGTGAGCAGCCCAGGTCATAGCAGTTGGTGGCGGGCTGGGCATATTGCTCCGAGATAACCTCGATCATCGGAATGATGGTGGTGTAGCCCGGCACCGAGCGCCGGATCATATCCGGAAACACCCTTGCCACCGATGCGTCGAATCGGAAGTCCTCCGGCCGGCGCTCTGTGGCAAACAGCCGGTCCGTGATCTGCTCGGGTGCCTCCGACGGCTTGCGGGATTTATTCATTGGTGTCCGGAGTCTCGGGGGCGGGCAGAACGGCAGGCCCGGTCGGGGAGGGCCTTGAGCAGCGTACGCCGCGATTTTTATAGTCCACCAGGATTCCCCGGAACGAGGGATCCACATCGGCGGCAATTGCCAGGTAACCATTTTCGCACACGGCGTGCAGTTCCGAGGCTTTGGGCGACATGCGAAACGGATCCTCCTCGGTTACATGGATGGCCTGGAAATCGCCAACAGGCACGTGATCCTTGTTCTCGCTGTGGTTGATCCTGCCGCTCATCTCCAATACAAGAACGGTGCCAATAGCCGCAACCACAGCGGTTACGATCAGGCTACGGACGGTGTAACGGGCCTCATTCTGGCTCATGCATACCTCAAATCAAACGAATTAAAAGTGTTGGTCAGTATTGTCCCGGCACCGTGATGGCCGGTGACTGCAAGGCTGATAACTGCTCCCGGAGCGACAGAATCTGGTCTGACCAGAACCGTGGCTGGGCAAACCAGGGAAAGAAGCGCGGAAATGCAGGGTCATCCCAGCGCTTTGCCAGCCACGCGCAATGGGCAATCTGCCGGAAGCAGCGTAGCGGCTCAATCAGGTGGCGCTCGCGGCGATTGAAATCACGGAACATTTCATAGCCTTCCAGCAACTCTCCCAACTGGGCGCCGCGCTCGAAGTCGTCTCCGTTCAGCAGCAACCACATATCCTGAATGGCGGGTCCGGTGCGGCAATCGTCGAGATCCACGAACAGCATCTGTTCGTCCCGGCAGAGAATATTGCCGGCATGGCAGTCGCCATGAAGTCGCAGGCTTTCCACCGGGCCGGCTTCGTCAACCCGAGCGGCACAGAGTCTTTGCAGGTCAGGAATCAGGCTGTCCCAGGCTGGCCTGAGATCCGTCGGAATCCAGTCTCCCCGTAACAAAAGCCGATTGCTGGCTTCGATGCCATCCAGCAAATCCATGCCCGAGCGATGGGCAAACGGTTTTTTGGCGCCAATATTGTGGATCTGCCCCAGCCATTGCCCCAGCCGGTAAAGGGTATCGGTAACACTTGTGTCTGGTGCTTGCCCGCCACGCTGCGGAAATACCGCAAACAGGAACTCACCATGGCGTCCTAGCGTGTCCCCGGTCGCCAGCTTCATGGGTGCTACAACCGGAATGTCGGCTTCCAGGAGCTCCAGGGTGAATGTATGTTCCTCGCGGATTTCCGCTTCGCTCCATCGGCCCGGCCGATAGAACTTGGTAATTACCGGGGCGCCTTCATCCAGGCCTACCTGATAGACCCGGTTTTCATAGCTGTTCAACGCGAACAGCCGGCCACTTACCGCAAACCCTGCCTCTTCCATAGCATCCAGAATGATATCCGGCGTCAGGGAATCGTAGGGGTGGGTGGATGCCGCAAGTGAGGGGTCATGGGTCATAAAGGGCGTTTCAGAGCCTTGTGTCGTATTTGGATTTCATGGTTTGCAGATGGTACCAGTTTTCGTCCAGCTCCGACCGGGCAATGCCAGTGCGGAAAAGGCGAGTATTTTTCGTCGCAGCCAAGTATAACCGTTATCTTTCCACTAGTAATGAGTCGCAAAGACAGAACGACGTTCTTGCAGGTATTAGAATGGGGTATTCTCTATACCTCGGCAGTGGGGTGAAGGCGAACGAGAGTGCACCAAGAAAACTTTGAAACACAAACCGTTGTCATCGGCGCCGGTGTCATTGGGCTGGCTATTGCCCGCGCTCTGGCGAGAGCCGGGCATGAGGTCATCGTTCTGGAAAGCTCAGACCGGTTTGGTGAGGGCATCTCCTCACGAAACAGCGAAGTCGTTCATGCCGGCATTTATTACCCCCAAGGGTCACTGAAGGCGGAATTGTGTGTTGAGGGCCGACAGCAGCTTTATGATTACTGCCTGACGCACAAGGTTGGACACCGTAAATGCGGTAAGTGGATTGTTGCCGTCGACGAGGCACAGAATGACAAGCTCTGTGATATTAAGGCTGCGGCAGCCAGCAATGGTGTTGAACTTGAGTTTTATGATGGCGAAAGAGTCGCCCAAGGTGTTCCGGGTATTTGCGCCAGCTCGGGGCTCTGGTCTCCCGAAACCGGTATTGTCGACAGCCACGGGCTGATGCTGTCCTTGCTTGGCGAGCTCCATGATGCCGGCGGCCAGCTCGCTCTACGCTCGCCGGTAGCGGCTGCTGAATCGGATAGCCAGCGGCACCGTCTAAACGTGGCAGGCGAAACCCCGCTAATTCTGGAAGCGAAAAATGTCATTAACGCCGCCGGGCTCGGCGCCGTCCCGCTGGCAAAAAACTGGGCAGGTCTGCCCGACGACTGCATTCCCCGGCAATGGTTCGCGAGGGGCGTCTACTTCAGCTACAGCGGACGAACACCTTTCAGGACCCTGATCTATCCGGTTCCTGAACCTGGGGGCCTGGGTATCCACCTGACTCTCGATCTCGCTGGCCAGGCCCGTTTCGGTCCGGATGTAGAGTGGATCGAAAAGGAAGACTACACCGTGGAACCCAGCCGCCAGGAAGGCTTCGCCAGAGGCATCCGCCAATGGTGGCCAGGACTCGACCCGACCCGACTTCAGCCCGCCTATGCCGGCATCCGACCGAAGCTGATAGGCCCCGATGGTGGCTTCGCGGATTTCCGGATTGATGGTCCAGAGACGCACGGTTTGCCGGGACTGGTTAATCTGTTCGGTATCGAATCGCCGGGTTTAACATCCTGCCTGGCAATTGCTGAACGTGTAAAAGCTTTGCTGTCTTAACCTGGCGTCCGGGCTAGTGCCCAAACCTGAATGTTCCGGGCCCCGGCCTCCCGAAGTGCTGATGATAAAACCCTGACGGTCGCGCCGGTGGTCACCACATCATCGACAATCGCTATTCGCTCTGGCACTGGCGGGATGACCTCAAATACCCCGCGAAGATTCGCCAGTCGGGCCTCCCGGTTCAACTCCCGTTGAGACCGGACACGGCGAACCCTTCTGACAAGTCCGTTGGCGACCGGGACGTCCAGGGTGCTGGCAATCGTCTCGGCAATGTCCTGGGCCTGATTGAAGCCGCGTTGCCGGCGTCGCCGCGCATCCATTGGCGCGGGTACCAGTACTTCTGGCATTGCGATAGCACCATCGAGCCGAGCCTTCTGCACCAAGTCAGCAAAATCCGCCATCAATGGTCTTCCGAACTTGCGCTGGCCCCGATACTTGTATCGGCCAATCATGCCGTCGAGTGGGTACTGGTAGCGCCAGGGAATAAAAGAGCTATCGAAAGCCGGCGGGTGTTTCATGCAGTCACCGCAGAGCAGCTCCGAGGAGGGAAAAGCCAGGGGCAGGGCGCAGCAGCGACAGTGCCAGCGGTTCACTGGTAGGTCGCCCCGGCAAGGCTGGCATAAACCGTTGAATGCCTGTGAGGAAAGGCAGGCGACACACAGTCCGCCGTGCCTGATGCTGTTAACCTTTTTGTCCATGAAGGTTGACAGCCAGTTCAGTCCCTTTATCATCTGATTCATCCGTAAACCCAGAGACCGGGAAAGGTTAACAGGACTTTTACATGACCGCTACAGAACTCCGCCACGACTGGACACTGCAGGAAGCTCGCGAGCTTTTTGAACTCCCTTTTAACGATCTACTGTTCCGTGCCCAGAGTGTGCATCGCCAGTATTTTGATCCTAACGAGGTGCAGGTAAGCACCTTGCTGTCGATCAAGACCGGCGCCTGCCCGGAGGATTGCAAATACTGTCCCCAGAGCGGTCATTACAACACCGGCCTCGAGAAAGAGAAGCTGCTGGAAATTGAAAAGGTGGTGGCTGAGGCCAGGGCTGCGAAAGAAAAGGGGGCTTCCCGGTTTTGCATGGGCGCCGCCTGGCGCAGCCCTTCGAAGAAGGATATGCCTTATGTTCTGGACATGGTCAAACAGGTCAAGTCCCTGGGGCTTGAGACCTGCATGACCCTTGGCATGCTCAAAGAGGAGCAGGCGGCAGAACTGGCCGATGCCGGGTTGGATTACTACAACCATAACCTGGATACCTCTGAGAAGTACTACAGCCACATCATCACCACTCGAACCTACCAGGATCGACTGGACACTCTCGACAATGTTCGCAAGGCCGGAATGAAGGTTTGTTGCGGTGGCATTATGGGTATGGGCGAAGACGAGGATGACCGGGTCGGACTGCTGGTTCAGCTCGCGAACCTGCCCCATCATCCGGAAAGTGTGCCTGTGAATATGCTGGTGAAGGTGAAAGGCACGCCTCTGGAGGACGTCGAGGACCTGGATCCGTTCGAGTTTATCCGGATTATTGCGGTGGCGCGGATCTTGATGCCGGCTTCCCACGTTCGCCTGTCAGCTGGGCGTGAAAACATGAATGAGCAGATGCAGGCTCTGTGTTTCATGGCTGGTGCCAACTCGATCTTCTACGGCGAGAAGCTCCTGACCACCGCCAATCCGGAGGCCGATGCCGATATGCTGTTGTTCAAACGCCTCGGTATTCGCCCAGAGCAGCGGGAGCAGTGTGCGTCGGAGGAGCAGGAAGAGGAGGCGATTGCCGAGGCCGTGGAGTATGAGGCGACCCGTCACATGTTCTACGACGCTACGCGGGAATCTGCCTGAGTATTTGATCTTGGGAGGCAGCGAGCTCACCCGCTCGTTGCCCGGATCGTTGAGTTAACCTCCAGGTGCTATCGTGCGGGATTTTGCCCTTGAACTCGAAGAGCGGAAACAGGCCGGTCTGTATCGGACGCGTCGGCATGTAGCCGGTCCTCAGAGGCCCTCTCTCATTGCTGACGGCAAACCTTTGTTGTCGTTCTGCAGTAATGATTACCTTGGTCTTGCCAATAACCCTGCCAATATCGAGGCCCTCCGTGATGCGCTTTCCGAAACAGGCCTTGGGGGCGCGGCTTCCCATCTGATTTGTGGTCACCATGATGCCCATCACCAGTTGGAGCTTCGTCTGGCGGAGTTTACCGGACGCAGTTCGGCGCTGTTTTTCTCCACTGGCTACATGGCGAATATGGGCGTTATTTCGGCACTGGCCGGGCGGGGCGATACGATTTTTTCGGATCGGCTGAATCATGCATCCATCATCGACGGCTGTATCCTGAGCCGGGCCAGGGTTCGACGTTATGCCCATGGCGATGTCGCGGCGCTGGAGGCGATGCTGGCGGAGACGTCCGGGCACAAGTTGGTGGTGACCGACGGGGTTTTCAGCATGGACGGCGATATTGCGCCCCTGGCGGAGCTGGCCCGGGTCTGCCGGTTCCACGATACGTTACTGGTGGTTGATGATGCTCACGGAATTGGCGTACTCGGACCTGAAGGGCGGGGCAGCGTCGCTGAAGCGGGGTTGTCCGAAGAGGATGTCCCCGTGTTGATCGGCACCCTGGGCAAGGGGGTCGGAACCAGTGGCGCATTCGTGGCCGGGCCATCGCTGCTGATGGATTATCTGGTTCAGAAAGCCAGAACCTATATCTATACGACGGCGATGCCGCCGGCTCTTGCCATGGCAACCATTTCGAGTCTGGATCTTATTGAGCGGGATCAGGGGCGCCGCGAGCATGTATTGGGTCTGGTTTCGCGGTTTCGTCGGGAAGCCTCGGCCATGGGGTATGAATTGATGCCTTCACGTACTCCGATCCAGCCGATTATGGTTGGCGACAATCACGACGCGCTGGCGCTCAGTCAGGCATTGGAGGAGCGCGGTTTGCTGGTCTCGGCCATTCGCCCGCCGACGGTTCCCGCGGGGGAGGCGCGTTTGCGGGTTACGTTCAGTGCCGCTCATTCCCAGGCGAACCTGGATTGTCTGTTGACCGCGCTGTCAGACTGCCGGCATCTGGTTCAAAAAACGGACATGGCGGTATGAGTTCCTGCAGGGTCTGTCCGCGTCTGGTGGTGGTTGCTGGCTGGGGCGTTCGTGCAGAGATGTTATCTGGGCTCTATGGCTATTGGCCGGGGGAGGTGGTTGCCGTGTCTCTGGACGATGAGCTGCTGAGCCGCTGCCAGTCTCTCTCGGAGGTGACGGACGAGCTGTTGTCACTTTATCCGGAGCCGTCAGTTTGGATGGGCTGGTCCCTGGGCAGTCAGGTTGTGATGGAGGCCGCCGGGCGTGAGACCGGTGCAGTGTCCTGTGTTATTACCCTCGGTGGTTTTCCGAAGTTTGTGGCCGACGAACGCTGGCTCAATGGTATGGCGGAAAGCGACTTTCGGGCGTTTGCCCGTGGTATCCGCCGGGACCCACAGCGCTACTGGCTGCATTTTCTGTTGTTGATGATCAACGGTTCTGCGGACGAAAAACTGGAGCGGCAGAGGCTCAAGCCGTGGCTTGAGAAAGGCACTCTGGTCTCGCATGAACACCTCGTCACGAGTCTTGCCTGGCTGGAAAGCGGGGATCAGAGGGCGTTATGGCGTTCACTCGCCACACCGGCCCTTCATGTGATGGGTGAGAACGATATTGTGGTCAGGTCGTGGGCGGGTGATCTCGCTATTCCGACGTCAAGCGGTCATGCGGTTGTACCGGGTATGGCGCACTGGCCGGGCGGCTGCTCGGCTTCGGATTGCTGGGAGGCGATACAGGCGTTTTTTGCCACTCAAAAGGCGTTGTCATGGGCGTTATGAGCATCTCGACCAACCAGATAGCCCGGGGCATTTCCGACACTCGCAAGTCTGATATTGCCCGGGGCTTTGGCATTGCCAGTGGCACCTATGAAAGTGCCTCAAGACTGCAGCGCTTCATGGGCAATACCATGCTGCAGAAGTTCGAGTTCCGGGAAAGTCAGGATCATGATCTAACATTGCTGGACCTGGGGTGTGGCACGGGTTGGTTTACCCGTAAGTTTGCGGATTTCGGGCAGATTGAATCGTTGAGTGGGGTTGATCTGTCGCCTGGAATGTTGGAACAGGCTCGCAAGAATGGGCACGCGGGAATCAGCTGGATCGTGGGCGATGCCGAACACCTGCCTTTGCCGGATAGCAGTGTCGATGTGATTTTCAGCAATCTCATGATTCAGTGGTGTGATGACCCCGGCGCCGTGCTTCGGGAATGCCGGCGGATCCTGCGGCCAGGTGGGGATCTGATGGTCTCCACACTCCTTGACGGTACGCTCCGTGAGTTGAAATCGGCCTGGCAGGCGGCGGATCCTGGCCATCAGCACGTAAATCGCTTCGAGACTGACCTTGCCTTGCAGGCCAAGGTGCGTGCCGAGTTACCGGATGCCGTTGTTGAAGAACGCACTATCAGCTTACCCTACGAATCGCCGATGGCCCTGGCGGGTGAGCTTCGCCATCTTGGCGCGGGCTTCCGCGGCGCTGGCCGGCGACGAGCGGCCACGGCACCGGGGCGGATGCGGGAAATGTGCAGGCAGTACCCCAAAGAGCCGGACGGCACTATCATGGCAAGCTATGAGGCTGCCTGGGTGTACTGGCAGAAACCGTAAGAGTCGTTAACTGGAAATACACATGGCCAAGCAATCCTTTTTCGTAACGGGCACCGACACCGGGGTTGGGAAAACCCTGGTATCCGCAGCCATTCTTCAGGCGGCAAAGGCCATGGGTAAGCACACCCTGGCGATGAAGCCCATCGCCTCGGGTTGCGATCGGACGCCGGAAGGCCTTCGCAACGAAGATGCCCTTATCCTGCAGAACGCCATTACTGAGCCACTGGCCTACGAGTTGATCAACCCGGTGGCGCTAGAGCCTGCCATTGCACCGCATGTTGCGGCTGAGCAGGCTGGGCGACACATTACATCTGATCGTCTGGTTGGATTCTGCCGCGGATTGCAGATTCGTCCGGCGGACCTTCTGCTGGTTGAGGGTGCCGGCGGCTGGCGGGTCCCGCTTAACGATCGGGAAACCTATTCAGAGTTTCCGCGCCAGCTGTCCATGCCGGTCATTCTCGTGGTTTCACTGCGCCTTGGCTGTATTAATCATGCGCTTCTTACGGCAGAGGCCATCAGAAGTGACGGTCTCAGAGTGGCAGGGTGGGTTGCCAATCGCACCGAGCCTGAACCCATGAGTTGCGAACAGGACACCCTGAACTATCTGGTTAACCACATGGGAGCGCCCTGTCTGGGTATTCTTCCGTGGCTGGAGCAGGCGCGGCCTGAAATACTGGCTGGTTATCTGAATATCGATGGGCTGTTTGAAAATTGACCAGGTTTGTGGCTTAATGAAGTCAATTTATGGTCATCGGGCAGCGCAGTTATGATCAGTAACACTCTTGCAGTTGGGATTCAGGGCATCCAGGATGGCATGGTGGGTATGGAAAATGCCGCCCGCAAGATTGCTCGTGGTGGTACTGATGGTCCCCAGGGGACCGCGGAAGGCGCGGGCAGCCTCGTTGAACCCATTGTTGATCTCAAGATTTACGAGCGAAGTGTCGAAGCGTCCGCACAAGTGGTGAAAACCGCTGACGAAACACTCGGAACGCTGCTTGATATCATGGCCTGATTACTGAAAGGGCGCCTGGCTCGTGCTTTCATCTCTCCCCCCTGCTCCCCCACCTATCCCAGCGGCCTCGTTTCAGGGCCAGGTTTCTCCGCGAGTCCAGGCCACGGGCCCAGTATCGGCAAAGCCGGAGGCGCCGACCGCCGGAGCCAGATCTACTGAGGCTGCAGGCAAAGCCGAATCTGCGCGGGAAAATCCCGACTCCGGGCCCCGGAGCGGGGAATCCGACAATCCTCAGGGACTCACAGAGCAAGAGCTGAAACAACTGACCGAGCTGAAAGCGCGGGATCGTGAAGTTCGTGCCCACGAAGCCGCGCACCAGGCGGTTGGCGGCCAGTACGCCGGCGCCATGTCGTTCACCTACCAGCGGGGGCCTGACGGCGCCCAGTATGCGGTGGGAGGTGAAGTCTCCATTGATCTGTCCCCGGTGCAGGGTGATCCCCAGGCCACTATCGAGAAAATGCGAATTGTCCGGGCGGCGGCCATGGCGCCGGCGGAGCCGTCCGGCCAGGATCGAGCGGTGGCTGCCCAGGCGATGCAGATCATGCTCCAGGCCCAGTCGGAGCTGGCCGCCGAAACGGGCGCTTCGTCAAGAACCGCGAGCGATGCTTATCGTGAGGTCTCCGCCATGGGAGAGTCTGATCAGAGTGGTGACGAAAACCGCGTTTCTTCTTTCCAACCGGTGTCTGCCTGACCGGTTAATTTCCAACATCCAGGTCCTTTCATAGATATCCGGCACTTAAGGTGCGATCCGGCTTCATGCGCTGCTGTGGCGCGTGATCCGGTGACAGTTCGCAACACAAATTTTGCATCCGGCTATTGACAATTCTGTGCCTGTAAACGTATGTTTCAAACAAGTGTTTAATTAAGGCTGCAGCGCATCGCGTTGCGGTGTCTGAGCAAACCCAAGGCCAGAAGCTGTCAAACCTGATTCAGCTGAGCCCGAGAACCGAGGTGGATTCCATGCCTGAGTACAAAGCGCCCCTGCGTGACATCAAATTCGTAATGACCGAGCTGCTGAACAGCGAGCAGCACTACGCCAACCTGGAAGGTGCCGAAGACGCTACTCCGGATATGGTGGATGCCATTATCGGGGAAGGTGCCAAGTTCTGTGAGCAGGTTCTGTCTCCGCTGAACCAGGTGGGTGACAAGGAAGGCTGTACCTGGAGCGAAGACGGTGTGAAGACACCGACTGGCTTCAAAGAAGCTTACCAGCAGTATGTGGAAGGCGGCTGGCCGTCCATGACCGCCGATCCCAACTACGGTGGCCAGGGACTGCCGCACTCTCTCGGTCTGGTCATGAGTGAAATGGTGGGCACCGCCAACTGGTCCTTTGGCATGTACCCGGGCCTGAGCCACGGTGCAACCAACACCATTGAAGAGCATGGTACCGAAGAGCAGAAACAGACTTACCTCACCAAGCTGATCAGCGGCGAGTGGACCGGCACCATGTGTCTGACCGAGCCGCACTGCGGTTCCGATCTCGGCACCCTGCGCACCAAGGCCGAGCCGAATGCCGATGGCACCTACGCCATCACCGGTACCAAGATCTTTATATCTGCCGGTGAGCACGACATGGCCGAGAACATCGTCCATATCGTTCTTGCGCGTCTGCCGGGCGCACCGGAAGGCACCAAGGGCATCTCCCTGTTTATCGTGCCCAAGTGTCTGCCGAACGAAGATGGCTCTGCTGGTGAGCGCAACGCCGTTTCCTGCGGTTCCATCGAGCACAAGATGGGTATCCACGGCAACGCCACTTGCGTGATGAACTTCGACGGCGCCAAGGGCTGGTTGATCGGGCCGGAAAACAAGGGCCTGAACTGCATGTTCACCTTCATGAACACTGCACGTATCGGTACCGCGATCCAGGGGCTGGGTGCCGCCGAGCTGGGCTTCCAGGGTTCACTCGCCTACGCCAAAGAGCGTCTGGCCATGCGTTCACTGAGCGGTCCGAAGAACCCGGAAGGCATTGCTGATCCGATCATTGTTCACCCGGACGTTCGTCGCATGCTGCTGACACAGAAAGCGGTTGCCGAAGGCGCCCGTGCCCTGATTTACCTGACGGCACAGCAGGCAGACGTTGTTCACAGCGGCAAAACCGAAGAAGAGCGCAAGGCAGCCGATGAGGCGCTGGGCTTCCTGACACCGATCGCCAAGGCGTTCCTGACCGAAATCGGTTACGAGGCAGCGAACCTGGGTATGCAGGTCTTTGGTGGTCACGGCTTTATCTCCGAGTGGGGCATGGAGCAGAACGTTCGTGACGCCCGTATCGGCATGATCTATGAAGGCACCACCGGTATTCAGGCGCTGGATCTGTTGGGCCGCAAGGTTCTGATGACCCAGGGCGAATCCCTGAAAGGCTTCACCAAGCAGGTGCATCTGTTCTGCAAGGAAAACGCGGAAGACGAGCAGCTGAAGGAATTCATCGAGCCGTTGGCGGCGATGAATAAGGAATGGGGCGAGCTGACCACCAAAATTGGTATGTCTGCCATGAAGAACCGTGAGGAAGTGGGCGCGGCCTCTGTGGACTACCTGATGTACTCCGGTTACGCAGTGTTTGCCTACCTGTGGGCCCGTATGGCCAAGGTTGCCCTGGACAAGATGGTTGAGGGTACCACTGAAGAGATGTTCTACAACGCCAAGATCCAGACTGCGCGCTTCTACTTCAAGCGTATGTTGCCCCGGGCCAAGGGCCACGCAGAAAGCATGCTGGCTGGCGCTGACAGCCTGATGGACATGCCGGAGGAAGCCTTCGCCATCTAAGGCGCGGGCACCGAAGGACGGTTCCAGAGGACAGAAAGCCCGCGCTCCCCGGAGGCGGGCTTTTTTCATGAGTTGCGGTCCGCTTTTAGGGTAGAATAGGCGCCCATAAAAATAATCTTCAGCGGACACATAGCCCGAGCAGGTGTGACTGGCCCAGACTGAGGCCCTTTTGCCACCTGAACAGACTGACAGAATTTTTGGAGAGTTTTAGATGGCTGATTATCAGGCACCCCTACGTGACATGCGCTTTGTTCTGAATGAGGTTTTCGATGCCCCCGCACTGTGGGCCTCACTGCCCAAGGTTGCCGAGCATGTTGACCCGGAAACGGCGGACGCCATTCTTGAAGAAGCCGGCAAGATCAGCAGTGGTGTACTTGCGCCCCTGAACCGCGAGGGTGACGAGCAGGGCTGCAAATGGAACGACGGTGAGGTAACGTCTCCGGAGGGCTTCAAGGAAGCGTACCAGACCATCGTTGAAGGCGGCTGGAACGGTCTTGGCGGCAACCCGGACTTTGGCGGTATGGGCATGCCTAAGACCCTCGTCGCGCAGTTCGAGGAAATGATGCAGGGTGCCAACATGGCATTCGGGCTGGCCCCGATGCTTACGGCCGGCGCCTGCCTCGCGCTGGACGCCCACGGCAGTGATGAGCTGAAAGAAAAGTACCTGCCTAACATGTATTCCGGTGTCTGGTCCGGCGCCATGGATCTGACCGAGCCCCACGCCGGCACAGACCTCGGGATCATCCGCACCAAGGCGGAACCGAACGATGACGGCTCCTTCAACGTTACAGGTACCAAGATCTTTATCACCTGGGGCGAGCACGACATGGCGGAGAACATCATCCACCTGGTGCTGGCCAAACTGCCGGATGCGCCGAAAGGTCCAAAGGGCATTTCCATGTTCCTGGTACCCAAGTTCCTGGTGAATGACGATGGTTCCCTGGGTGAGCGCAACAGCTTCAGTTGTGGTTCCCTCGAGAAGAAAATGGGCATCAAGGGTTCTGCGACCTGCGTAATGAACTTCGATGGCGCGAAAGGCTGGCTGGTCGGCGAAGAAAACAAGGGTCTGGCGGCGATGTTCACCATGATGAACTACGAGCGCCTGGGCGTTGGTATCCAGGGGATCGGCGCGGCCGAAGCCTCTCTGCAAAGCGCTCGGGAATACGCCCTTGATCGTATCCAGAGCCGTGCACCGACCGGTGCCCAACAGCCTGAGAAGGCGGCAGACCCAATCCTCGTGCACCCGGATGTCCGGCGCATGCTGCTCACGATGAAAAGCTATGTGGAGGGCGGTCGTACTTTCTCAACGTACGTGGCCCAGTGGCTGGATATCGCCAAGTTTGCCGAGGATGATGAGCGTCGCAAACACGCCGAAGGTATGGTGGCGTTGCTGACACCGGTGGCCAAGGCATTTCTCACCGATCGCGGCCTTGATACCTGCATCATGGGTCAGCAGGTCTTTGGTGGTCATGGTTTCATCCGCGAGTGGGGCCAGGAGCAACTGGTTCGTGACTGCCGGATTACCCAGATCTACGAAGGAACCAATGGTATCCAGGCACTGGATCTGATGGGCCGGAAAGTGGTCGGCACCCAGGGCAAGCTTTACGAGCTGTTTGCCCAGGACGTCGCAAACTTCCTGGAGGAGAACAGTGGTAACGATCATCTGCGCCCGTTCCTTGAGCCGCTTGCTGCTGCGGTTGAGCGTCTTGATGACGTTACCGAGCACGTGATCAAACAGGCTGGCGATAACCCGAATGCCATTGGGGCAGCGTCTGTGGACTATCTGGATCTGTTTGGCCTGACCGCTCTGGGTTATATGTGGGCGAAGATCGTCAAAGCGGCTGCGCCCCAGGCGGATTCAGATACCTCCGGATTCTACAGCGGTAAACTGAAGACCGCGCGCTTCTACTTTGACCGCCTGCTGCCCAAGACCGTTTCACTGGCTGAAGGTATTCGCAGCGGCAGCGACTCCATGATGGCGCTGACGGCTGAAGAGTTCTGATTAGCCAGCGAGACTCAGGCACAAAAAAACAGGCCCTCGGGCCTGTTTTTTTTATGGTTAACTGGTCAGCAGGACGAGTTTCCCGGACTCTCAGAGTCGTTCCATTCTCTCCGGATTGGTAATAAAGGGATTGTCATTACCCTGGATTTCGACAATGCGGCCATGACGGGTCAGCTCGCTATCATCCGGCGGGTCCAGCCTGTTCCAGCCCTTGAACACCGCTGAGGAGCCAAGCCAGGGCAAATCATAGGTGTCCACCATGTAGGCCACCGTGCGCGCCACATCTCCCTTTACCCGCCCCGGGGGCTCAAAGAACTGGGCGCTCTGGCGAATGCCGCATTCGTCTTCGCTTACTGACGAGCCCAGGTCCTCGTAACGAGCGTTTCGCCGGCCCATCTCGGTCCGGCTGCGCACCGGTACCATGTTGTGCATGTCGGACGCGATCTGACGGTAGCGGTTATCCTGTTCACATTGACGCGAGGTGCCACAGTCGAGTGCGCTGCGGACATCGGCCAGTGGATAGACATAACCGTCCGTCAGAACGAATCCTTTGCTTGTAAAGGCGGTGTTGCAGAAGAAGGAATTGCCGCCACTGGCGTAAAGGTCGCCCCAGAAGTGATCGGTAACAACGGTTTTTGGATCACTGAACCGGGTATTCTGGCCAATCACGAGGGTAGTGGTGAGCAATAGGCCAAGTGCTGTGGGTATCAGTAAGAATCGTTTCATACGCCTTTTATACCTCGCAGTGTGTTCAAGCACCCTGTCAATTCGGGCCTCACTGGTCAGGATCTGATCAAGCGGGTCAAAACAATGACGCTTTGTTCACGGATACTGTGAAGTATGGCACAGAGGCTCCAAACCACGGAGCCTCCAGGCTAGAAATTTGTGGCGTAATGTTAACGGGTTAACAGTATTACTTCAGTTTGTTGCGGATGTTCTGGTAACCGGTTTTCAGGTCTTCGCCAAGTTTTGATGCGGTCTGACGAGCTTCCTGAGACGCGTTCTCGGCATCGTGCAGAACTTCATCGATCTTGCTTCTGAAACGATCCCAATCCTGTTCGAGATCCTCCCATTCGTCCTTAACGTCTTCACGGGCCAGATGCATCTGGACGCGCGCCTCATCCCGGTATTGTTTCACTTTTTCCGACAGCTTCTTGAGTTCTTCTTGAAGACTCATATCAAGCACCTCCTTGGATTGTTGGTGTGCTTACAATGCGCCCGATCGTAAAAAACTGTCAAGGGGCCGGCAGGGCCAACAGGGCACAACGAAGGCTGAGTTTGATTCAAATCAGGAACGGCCGGCCAGCAGGGCAGACATATCCCGCAAATAGTGCCAGGGGGAGAGGGAATCGAAGCCTTTCGCCGCGCGGTCGATCTGGCTGCACAGGGTGATGGCCTTATTCAGTTGGTTCCGGTTCAGCCGGCGAGCGGCCTGTTCCATTGCGCGGGCACGTTGCGGCTGGAATACGCCCCGTTTTTTCAGGAATGCGGCGGGATTTTCCGACTGGCCGGCCGCAGATTTCAACTCAAGCAGCAGGTTCAGATCCCGGCTGAGAACCGACAGCAAACCGAGCGGGTTTTCTCCCTCTTGCTGAAGCACAGTGATCATCTTGCCGGCGTGGGGCGCGCGGCCACTGATCAGCTCGGTCACGAGTTCAAAGCCATTGAATCGGGAACTGTCCTGGACCGCCTGTTCAACGGTTTCCTCATCAATGGTATTGCCGTTTGCGAGCAGTGACAGTCTATCGAGCTCCTGGCTCGCGGCGAGCAGATTGCCCTCGAGGCGTTCGCTCATGATGGCCAGGGCACCCCGGGTCAGGCTAAGGCCGCGGTTGCTGGCCCTCTGCTGCAGCCAACCCTGGAACTTGTCGGCGTCGACGGGCCACACCGGTACGTGCACGCCCTTTCCCTGAAGCTCCTTGTACCATTTGCGGCGGGTTTCCGCCGCGTCCAGACGGGCACTGATGAGCACGAGGATGATATCGTCGGGAGGGTCGGCCAGGACTCGTTCCAGTACCGCGCGGCCGTCGCCCAGCTTGCCGGTTGGCAAGTGAATCTCGATGCGCCGTTTTTCCGCGAACAGGGACATGGCACTGAATTCCTCACCAACGGCGTTCCAGTCCAGTTGGTGGTCAGCGTGAAAGGTCAGGCGGTCATGAAAACCGGCGTCTTTTGCGGCCTTGCGAACCTGGTCACAACACTCCTGAACCAGCAGGGGTTCGTCCCCGGATATAAGATAGACGGGCGAAAGGCCCTTTTTCAGCAGCTGGGATAACTGGCCTGGATTGGTCTTCATGGCTGGCCTGTGGCTGGGGCGTCGGCTTCCTGTTCACGCTGGTAATTCGCCCGGATGGCGTCGATGCGCTGCGGGGTCAATGGTGCCAGCCGGAATATCACCTGCTGCGCAAGACGATCGTCCATTTGCTGGCGGAGGGTCTCTTCTTCCCGCTGTCTTGCCAGCACGTTGGTTTCGTCGTAGCGGTAACTCTCGCTAGTGGTCAGGCGTGTCGTGCCCACCATGGGAATCCGATCCGCGCTGATTACTTCAAGATCAACAGAGTGACGCAGCGTGTATTCCGCGGCTGCGGCCTGGGCGGTGATGGCACTTGCGCGACGGTCACGCTCGAAGTTCTTCAGCCGCAGAATGTAGTCGGCCTCCGCCAATGGCGCCATACGGACATTGCCCAGGTTCAGCTGTTCACGCAAGGAACGGCACAGCGTGTCGGGCACCTGTGAGGAGCAATCCACGGCAAGAGGCTCGAGGGCCGAAGAAACCGGTGGCGCACCCCGCAACTGGAATCCGCAACCACCAAGCAGCGCCGCCATCACAGCGGTCAGCATCAGGCGTGCTGACGATTTCAGAGCGGAGTGCCGGGACATATCAGTTGGCCACCACGTTCACCAGTTTGCCGGGGACCACGATAACCTTGCGCACCGTCGCTCCCTCGGTAAAGCGCATGACATTCTCGTTTTCCAGGGCCAGCTTTTCGAGGTCCGCCTTACTGATGTCGGCAGGCACGTCTTCTTTGGCCCGCACCTTGCCATTCACCTGCAGTACCACCTGGATCTGGCTGCGAACCATGGCGGCTTCATCGGCTTTTGGCCAGGGTGCATCAACCACGGGCTCCTGGTGGCCGAGCGCCTGCCAGAGGGTGTGGCAGATGTGCGGGACGATCGGCGACAGCACAAGCACTGCGGTGTCCAGCGCTTCCTGGCGTACCGCACGGGTCTGGGGTTCGTCACCCTGCAGTTTGCCGACCTCGTTAAGCAGCTCCATCACCGCGGCAATGGCCGTGTTGAAGGTCAGCCGACGGCTGATGTCGTCACTGACTTTGGCAATGGTTTCGTGAGTCTTGCGCCGCAGGTTTTTCTGGTCATCGTTCAGGCTTGCCGCGTCCAGAGCGGGTGCTGGGCCAGCGACGGCGTGTTCGTTCACCAGTCGCCAGACCCGCTTGAGGAACCTGTGTGCGCCTTCAACACCGCTGTCGGACCACTCCAGGGACTGTTCTGGCGGGGCCGCAAACATCATGAACAGGCGAACCGTATCGGCGCCGTGCTCATCAATAATAGCCTGGGGATCGATACCGTTGTTCTTGGACTTGGACATCTTGGTGACGCCGCCGGAAACTACCGGCTCACCATCTTCCCGGTGTACTGCTCGAACGGGCTGACCCTTTTCGTCACGCTCGACGGTCACGTCGGCGGGCGAAATCCATACCTTGCCGCCTTTGCCATCGTCGCGGTAATAGGTCTCCGCCAGAACCATGCCCTGGCAAAGCAGCCGGTTGAATGGCTCTGAACTGGTTACCAGCCCGACATCCCGCAAGAGCTTGTGGAAGAAGCGGGCGTAGAGCAGGTGCAGGATCGCGTGTTCAATGCCACCGATGTACTGATCCACTGGCAACCAATAGTTGGCCGCGGACGGGTCCAGCATGCCCTGGTCGTAATTGGGGCTGCAGAACCGCGCGTAGTACCAGGAGGACTCCATGAACGTATCAAAGGTGTCGGTTTCCAGCGTCGCCGGCTGGCCGTTGAACTCCGTCTTGCACCACTCAGGGTCGGCCTTGATGGGAGACTGGACACCGTCCATTTCCACATCTTCCGGCAGACGTACCGGCAGCTTGTCATCGGGCACCGGCATCTCTGTGCCATCTTCCAGGGTCATCATCGGGATCGGTGCACCCCAGTAACGCTGGCGGGATACGCCCCAGTCGCGCAGGCGGTAGTTGACGGTGCGCTTGCCGATATTCTGTTCTTCCAGGTAGCTGGCAATCTCGTCGAAGGCTTCCTCGCTGGTCAGGCCGCTGTATTTGCCAGAAGACACCAGTGTGCCTTTTTCGGAAAACGCTTCTTCCTGCACATCAATCTCGCGGCCATCGCGGGCGGCAATAACCTGCTTGATGGGCAGCTTGTATTTGCGGGCAAACTCATGGTCTCGCTCGTCGTGGCCAGGAACCGCCATCAGGGCACCGGTGCCGTAGTCAGTCAGCACGAAGTTGGCGACCCAGATCGGGATCTCTTCCTGGGTCAGCGGGTGAATTGCCTTGAAACCGGTGTCGATGCCGCGCTTTTCCATGGTGGCCAGCTCGGCCTCCGCAGTCTTGCTGTTTCGGCACTCCTCGACAAACTCAGCCACGTCCCGATGGCGCTCCGCCGCCTCTTTCGCCAGCGGATGCTCTGCGGCCACGGCCATGTAGCTCACACCCATCAGGGTGTCGGGGCGCGTAGTGTAAACGGTCAGGCCACTGTCCCGGTCTTTCAGCGGGAAGGTCAGCTCGGTACCTTCAGACTTGCCGATCCAGTTGCGCTGCATGGTCTTGACCTGCTCAGGCCAGTCTTCCAGCTGGTCCAGATCGTTCAGCAGCTCTTCGGCGTAATCGGTAATGCGGATAAACCACTGGGGAATCTTCTTCTGTTCCACCAGGGCCCCGGAACGCCAGCCCCGGCCATCCACAACCTGCTCGTTGGCCAGAACCGTCTGATCCACCGGGTCCCAGTTCACCGTGGACATCTTCTTGTACACCAGCCCCTTTTCGTAAAGGCGTGCGAAGAACCACTGCTCCCAACGGTAGTAATCCGGCTTGCAGGTAGCCAGCTCCCGGTCCCAGTCGTAACCAAAGCCCAGCTGCTTGAGCTGATTCTTCATATATTCGATGTTGGCGTAGGTCCACTTGGCCGGTGCGGTCTTGTTGGCAATGGCGGCGTTCTCGGCGGGCAGACCAAATGCATCCCAGCCCATGGGCTGCATCACGTTCTTGCCCTGCATGCGCTGATAGCGGGAAATCACATCGCCGATGGTGTAGTTACGGACATGCCCCATGTGCAGCTTGCCACTGGGGTAGGGGAACATGGACAGGCAGTAGTACTTGGGCTTGCCCGGCTCTTCCTTGACCATAAAGGTCTTGTTCTCTTCCCAGAAATCACGGGCATTCTGTTCTACGTCACGGGGATTGTATTGCTCGTCCATTCCTGCCATTACCGAAATTACCTTGTGTGGAAAAATAAAAGCCTGTATCAAAAATCACGTCCGGAGCGGGCCGAACATTCTAACGCACACTAGCCTTTACAGGTAGTCTGCCAATTTTCTGTTCTTGTGCCAGACTTATAGTCATGGGGGAGGTTCTGGCGGGGGATGGCTTCCCGCGACACGCCGTGAATACGTCCGTGTAGGCTTGATCGCAGCATCCATGCTGCTCACAGTCCCGGGAAGCCATCCCCGCCAGAACCCCAGACAAAGTCAGTGGAGTCAACAGGCGTGTTCCAGAGGTTTGGGAACCGTGATGGGGGCCTTCGTGCCGGGACTGTCTGCAGCATGGATGCTGCAGTCAAGCTTACAGGGATGTATTTACAGCGTGTCCCGGCACGAAGGCCCCCAGCGCGGCTCTTGCACCTGACTGCGGTATTCAAGGAGTCGATATGACACAACCAGAAAGAAGTCATCTCTCAGGCAAGGCACTGGAAGTTTACGACCGTATGCTGGAGCGGGTAAAAACGCGTCTCCATGACCTGGAAGAAACATCGCTCCAGAACCTCGAAGAAGAGGTCCAGAAAGCGGTGGAGTTTGAGTACGAACTCGAGGAAATGACCCGGGATGAGGCAAACCTCCTGGGTGCTTATCTGCAGCGGGATCTTGAACACCTGCTGCATTTTGTCGAGGAGACTGGTGAAGGCCTGAGCGAATGGTTGCAGCTTGATATCGCGCTGCTGGAACACCAGTTGGCGGACAGTTTGTTCTCGGTTGCTGATAAAACCGTCGTCGACTTTCTGGAACTCAGACAGAAACTGGAAAACAAGGAAGTGGGCCAGTACATTTCAGGCGAGGTGGCTACTGCTGGCATGTTCCAGTGCCTGAACTGCGGGCATATGCGCTGCCTGACAGCCACCAGCCACCTTGAACCCTGTGAAGCCTGCGGCTCCCACTACTACGAGCGGGTTACGAGCCGCTGGCCGAAACAGGAGGAATGACCCGCTCCCGGACAAAGACAATCAGAATGACCGCCAGGGTCAGGACGGGCCAGGAGCCGGTCTGCATGTAAGGCGTGCTGCCGGTGGCGGTGAATACCTCGCCAGTCAGGGTGGCGCGCTCGAAATGGGGGATGGTTTCGGTCAGCTGACCGCGGTTGTTAATGATCGCGGTGACGCCATTGTTGGTGCCGCGGAGCATGTAACGACCCGTCTCCAGAGCCCGCATTCTGGCAATCTGCAGGTGTTGCAACGGGCCAATGGAGTCGCCGAACCAGCCATCGTTGCTGATGGTCAGTAGCAGGCCCGCGCCCCGGGCATTGAAGGCGACGAAATCCGGGTAGGCGACCTCGTAGCAAATGAATGGCATCACATTGACGCCATTGGCCTTGAGTGGATCCTGCCACGCCGGTCCCCGGCTGAAATCGCTCATTGGCAAATCGAAGAAACCGATCAGGCCCCGCAGCACGCTTTGCAGTGGCACGTACTCGCCGAAAGGCACGAGCTTCTGCTTGTGGTAGATCCCTTCGCCATTGCCGATGGCCATGATGCTGTTGTGAAACGTGAAATCTTCAATACGGTCACTGAAGCCGTACCAGGGTATCCCGGTAATCAGCGTACTGTTGTCGCCCAGCTGTTCACTGATGTGATCAATGATCTTGCCAGCCTGGTCCTGAGGGATCGGAATGGCGGTCTCGGGCCACAGGATCAGATCCGTGTCCCAGTGATCCTCGGTCATGCCGAGGTAGGTAACGATCTGATCCTTCAGGAACTCGGGATCCCATTTGATCTGCTGGGGAATATTGCCCTGCATGGCGGCAAACGAGGTAGGCTCCTCGTTTAGCTCCGTCCACTCGACACGGTTCATGGCCGGGGCAATCAGCCAGGGAATCAGCGCCACCGCAAGAGTGATGCCTGCAGCAACCGGCTTGGCGTGTTTCAGGAGCCACCAACTCCCGTAGAGTGCGGCCCCTGTGGCCGTTATCCAGAAAGTGATGCCATGCACGCCGGTCAGAGGTGCCAGCCCGGCGAGCGGTCCGTCCGTGTGTGCTGTGCCCAGATACAGCCAGGGAAAACCGGTAAGCAGCCAGCCCCGAAGCCAGTCGCCAAGTATCCAGATAGCGGGAAACAGTATCAGACGCCGGGCGGGACTCTCCTTGGCAAGCTTGCCCCAGAACCAGAACGCCAGACCGTGGAACAGCGCCAGCCCTGCAACAAAGAGAACCGTCAACAAAACGGCAATCGGAATGGCGGTATTACCGTGTTCGCTGATACTGACGTAGACCCAGCTGGCGCCGCTGCCGAACAGCCCCAGGCCAGTAAGCCAACCGGCCCGGAAGAGCTTCTCTGGAGCCAGCGGAACCGTCACGAGGAGAATAAGAAGGACTGAAACCGGTCCCAGCCACCAGAGGTTGAACGGTGAAAAGGTCAGGGTTTGCATGGCGCCGGCAACCAGAAGGGTTGCTGCGCCAAGTAATGCGTTTGAGGAAAGCGGGGTCTTCAGCGCTCTAGTATTTTTCGCGTCACTGTTCACTTCGGGTTACCTGCAGCAGACGGATTACACGGTTATCGGCGTTGGCAATGGTAAAGCGCAAACCGCCGAATTCAACCGATTCGCCCCGTCTGGGCAGGTGTCCGAATTCCTTGAGAACCACGCCACCGATGGTGTCGAATTCCTCTTCGTCCAGTTCGGTCTCGAAGAACTCATTAAAATCATCAATGGGTGTTACCGCTTTTACGGCATAGCTGCCATCGCCCCGGGCCTTGATATGGGTCTCTTCATCGAAATCATGCTCATCTTCGATTTCGCCCACAATCTGTTCCAGCACGTCTTCAATAGTGATCAGGCCGGCCGTACCACCGTATTCATCGACCACAATCGCCATGTGGTTACGGTTTTCCTTGAATTCCTTGAGCAACTGGTTCAGACGCTTGCTCTCGGGTACGAAAGTGGGCGGGCGCAGAATTTCCCGGATACGATTCCAGTTGAGGTCGTTGTTCAGAGCCAGTGGAAGCAGATCCTTGGCAAGAAGAACGCCAATCACGTCGTCCTGGCTGTCCCCGATGACCGGGAACCGGCTGTGTGCAGAATCCATGATTTCGCCCAGGAACTCCTTGGGCTCCTGGGATGCCTTGACGGTGACCATCTGGGAGCGGGGAATCATAATCTCATCCACCCGCATGTCGATCACCTGCATGGCACCTTCGATGATGCTCATGGCATCAACATCGATGATGTTCTGGGACTCGGCGTCCCGCAGGATTTCCAGCACGTCCTCAACGGACTCAGGCCCGCTGGAGAAGGCCTGGGATATACGTTCCAGCCAGGACTTGCCGCCCTGACTGCGACTCGACTGATCGTCGCTCATGAGTCTTGTTCCGTTTCCTCTGCTTCGTAGGGATTGCCGAATCCGAGCTGCGCAAGCAGTCGGACTTCGAGGGCTTCCATGACCTCGGCATCTTCGTCTTCAATATGATCAAAACCCTGGAGATGCAACATGCCGTGCACCACCATGTGCGCCCAGTGGGCGACCAGGTTTTTTTCCTGTTCCATGGCCTCTTTCTCGACAACCGGTGCACAAATCACCAGATCTCCGGCCAATGGCACCGTTATACCGGCTGGCGCCTCAAATGGGAAGGACAACACGTTGGTCGGGTAGTCCCGCCCACGGTACTGATGATTCAGGGCCTGGCTTTCTTCGGTTCCGACAATACGGACCGTCACCTCGGACGGATCCTCGCCCTGCCAGGCAAGTTGCGCCCATTTTTGAACCTGCGTCTCCGAAGGTATCCCCGGCGCCTCGAAAACCTGCTGAAAATCCACAGTCAGCTTATTCACTGGCCCGTCGCACTCCCGTCGTCAAAGGAATCGTAGGCTTCAACAATCCGCTGTACCAGCGGGTGCCGAACAACGTCCTTTGCTTCGAACCGTGTGAACCCAATACCCGATACCTTGCTCAGAACCCCGGCAGCGTGAATAAGCCCTGAATTCTGACCCCGTGGCAGGTCTACCTGAGTGGTGTCGCCGGTAATCACAGCCGTGGAGCCAAAGCCGATCCGGGTCAGAAACATCTTCATCTGCTCCCGGGTGGTGTTCTGGCTTTCGTCCAGAATGATGAACGAGTTGTTCAGCGTGCGGCCGCGCATGAACGCCAGCGGCGCAATCTCAATCACGCTTTTCTCAATCAGCCGGGTAACCTGGTCAAACCCAAGCATTTCATAAAGCGCGTCGTAAAGCGGGCGCAGGTATGGGTCGACCTTTTGCGCGAGATCGCCAGGAAGAAAACCAAGCTTCTCGCCGGCCTCGACCGCGGGCCGAACCAGCAAAATCCGCTTCACCTGCTCGTCTTTCAGAGCCTCAACGGCACAGGCCACCGCCAACCAGGTCTTGCCGGTACCCGCCGGCCCAATCCCGAAGTTGATATCGTGGGTGCGGATATTGTGCACATACTTCTGCTGATTCGCACCCCGCGGCTTGGCCTGAAGCTTGGGGGTCTTGATGACCGTCACAGCGCCATCGTAGGGCACGTCTTCGGGCAGGCGTTCAAAACCGGTTTCCCGGATATACAGATGCACGGTATCCGGAGGAAGGTCATCGGTAGCCTCGGTTTCCCGATAAAGATGCCGGATAACCTCAACGGCCGCCGCCACATGCTCGGTCTCACCCTCAACTCGGATATGATGGCCGCGCCTGCCGACTTTCACGTGCAGGCGTTTTTCAATCATCTTCAGGTTTTCATCAAACTGGCCACAAAGCGTCGCCAGCCGACGCTGGTCCACCGGGTGCAGGTCAAATTGTCTGTGATCGTTGGCGTTCAAAAGTGCTCCGTTTTGATTTACTCCCCCTGGTTTCTCGTTTGGGAGTAGGTGTTTCTATTTTTCGGTTAACGGGCAAGGGCCGGGCGGACTTTCCAAAAAACGCCCATGAATACGTCCATGTAGGGCTCGGTCGCGCCATCCCTGGCGCTCCACGTTTTTGGAAAGTCCGCCCGGCCCTTGCCCTGATTATTCTATGTGCAGGCCCGATTGTTGAAAAACAAGTAGGTCGGATTACGACTTCGTCTAATCCAACCTATGAATGCGCAGTTTCTACCAAGCAGACGGCTGTGCGGCCGACGGAGAGTGGTGCGTATCCCTTCCCAAAAATGTCGGCGGCCAAGGATGGCCGACGCCAAGCGCCCATGGATGTGCTCGTAGCGTTTTTTGGGAAGGGATACGCACCACTCGCCAAACTCCAAGCCCAAGACGAATAGGGAACAGGATTCAATAAAGCTCTGAGCTCACGGGCACACCGCGAAGTGAGTTGGGATAGGCCTCCACAATATTGACATCAATAAAGTGCCCGACAACCTCCGGATTCTCATGCCGGAAATTCACAATCCGGTTGTTCTCGGTACGCCCTGCGTATTCGCCAGGGTCTTTCTTGGACAGGCCAGTCACCAGAATCCGCTGGGTGCTGCCAACCATCTTGCGGCTGATGTCCATTACATTCTGGTTAAGGCGATCCTGCAGGATGCTAAGCCGCTGTTTCTTGATGTCCATCGGCGTATCGTCCGGCAGATCTGATGCCGGCGTGCCGGGCCGTGCGCTGTAGACGAAGCTGAAGGACATGTCGAAGCCGATGTCGTTGATCAGCTTCATGGTGTCTTCAAAGTCCTTCTCGGTTTCGCCCGGGAAGCCGATGATGAAGTCGGACGAAAAGCTGATGTCCGGGCGGATCTTGCGAAGGCGGCGGAGTTTGGATTTGTACTCCAGCGCTGTATGGCCACGCTTCATGGCCGCCAGAATGCGGTCGGAACCGCTCTGAACTGGCAGGTGCAGATGGCTGACCAGCTCCGGAACGCGCTCATAGACATCAATGAGAGCATCGGAGAACTCCACCGGATGGGATGTGGTGTACCGGATGCGATCAATGCCGTCGATGGTGGCGATCAGCTCAATCAGTTCCGCCAGGTCCATCGTGTCGCCGTCGTGGGTTTCGCCACGGTAGGCATTCACGTTCTGGCCCAACAGGTTAACCTCGCGAACACCCTGGCTGGCGAGGTGGGCCACTTCGGCGATCACATCGTCTGCCGGGCGGCTGACTTCTTCACCGCGGGTATAGGGCACCACGCAGAACGTGCAGTACTTGCTGCAGCCTTCCATGATTGAAACAAACGCGGAGGGGCCATCGGCGCCGGGCTCGGGCAGGTTGTCGAATTTTTCGATTTCCGGGAAGCTGACGTCCACCACGCCAACACCGTTACCCTTGGCGCGCACTTCGGTAATCATGTCCGGCAGGCGATGCAGGGTCTGGGGGCCGAAGACCATGTCCACGTAAGGTGCGCGGTCAATGATCGCCTGGCCTTCCTGGGAAGCCACACAGCCACCCACGCCGATGATCATTTCCGGCTTTTTGCTTTTCAGCTTTTTCCAGCGGCCAAGCTGGTGGAACACCTTCTCCTGGGCTTTTTCCCGAATGGAGCAGGTGTTCAGCAGCAGAATGTCGGCGTCATCGGGTGAATCGGTCATTTCGACGGTTTCACCGGTTTTGAGCAGGTCTGCCATGCGGGCAGAGTCATACTCGTTCATCTGACAGCCGTGGGTTTTGATGTACAGCTTCTTGGCCATGGGTCTCACGTAATCTAATGGATGTTGCGCCGGGAACTGGTGTTTGAAACGGGGCGCCAGCAAAAAGGAACTGCGTATTATAACGGGGTGCTTAAACTTCAACCACCTTTGTCTCGGCTAGTTGCTAGTCCGCTTGTGGTATTATTTTTGGTTATTTAAATCGACAATCAAGCCCGAACACGATCATGACCCCCGAACGCCTCGCCCGAATCAAACAAACCCTGAACACCCGGCAGCCGGACCTGAGCGTCCTAACCGACCAGGTCCACAAGCCCCGGAATCTGTCCGCCATCATCCGCTCCTGCGATGCGTTTGGCTTGGCGAACATGCACGTGGTCTGGCCAAAAGAAGGCTTCCGGGCATTTCGCAAAACCGCCGGTGGCAGCTACAACTGGGTAACAACCCACACCCACCGGAGCATGGACGAAGCGATCCAGAGTCTGAAAGTGCAGGGCCACAAGCTCTATGCGGCGCAGCTCTCCGACCGGGCTATCGATTTCCGGGATGTGGATTACACCCTGCCGTGCACGATAATCCTGGGTAACGAAGTGGATGGCGTCAGCGTCGATGCCGCGGCTCAGGCTGACGAGCACATCGTTATCCCAATGATGGGGATGGTGGAGTCGCTGAACGTATCGTCTGCCTGCGCGATTGTCCTGTCCGAAGCCCAGAGGCAGCGGAAGCTGGCCGGCATGTTCGATCAGCGCCGGATGCCGGATGACGAGTACAACCGCCTTTTATTCTGTTGGTGTCAGCCCACCGTCAAACGCTACTGCGACGACCGCAATTTGCCGTATCCGCCGATAGATCTGGAAACGGGTGAGTTGGTCGATGGTGTGGGCTGGATGCAGGAAGTAAGAAAGTTAAGGGCGAATCGCCCACGGTGGGATGACGAACCCAAAGTCACCGCAGATGAGCAATAAAAAGAAAATTACTCTTCTGTGAGATCGGTCCGGGGGTGGGAGGTCTTTTCTGTCGAGAAAAGATGTCTGAGCGAAGCGAGTTGCTTTTCCCAGGAGAAAAGGTCTCCCACCTCTGGACCAGCCCCCAAATCGAGCAGGCTACTTAGCAAAAGCTAGAGCCCATTACTCCTCGCGAGCCTCAAGATACCGCTGAAGCTGCTCCCGCAAAGCCTTGGGAAGCCGGGTAATCGTCAGGGCATCTTTGTCACGGTCATAGTAAATCGCCTGATTTACCAGGTCGGAAGAGAAGGACACGCTCATTCCGCCTCCCGAGCCTGCAATCCGTACCAACTTTTTCACTTTCCGGTGGTCCGGGTGCAGCACGCCGCTTTCCGGCAGTTCAGCAGTTTTTGAGGCAAACTCCTTGAAGCGTTGCGGCTCACTCTCGTCCAGGTAGCCGGACAATGCCTCGATTTCGACCGGCTCGCCCAGGGCATGCTGCTCCTTACAGAACTCATAGGCCTTGTTGCGAACCTCGCCGGCTTTTTCGGGCTCCGAGGACTTCGCGAAGGCCTCGACCGCGTCCAGGAAGGTCATGGTTTCCTTTTCCACATCCACCTGATTGGTAAACCCGCACAAACGGATAAACAGCTCGCCCGGCTCGCCGGTGCCGCGGCCGTGGACCAGTGTCAGATAGTTTTCCGCCGGGTTGTTACCCCGCCAGTCATCCAGCTCGATGCGAACCGCCAGATTCAAACGGGACAGACTGAGAACGTCGGTGGCATCCAGTGACTGGTTGCCATCGAAGCGCATGGCGCTGTCGGTTTCCAGGATAAACAGGTAAACCACCTCGGCGTCCGCCAGGGCATCATGGACAATCATCAGGTGGCCATCGAACTCTTCCTGACTGCCGGTCAGGAGCTCCTGCCACTGTCCGAACAGGCGGTCGGTCATGGCGCCGAAGGTTTGCTTGTCTTCCAGGTAGTCTTTCAGCCAGGCGCTGAACGGGCACTCGCCCAGATCTTCGGAAAACCGGCCGTATTTCTTACCGGGCTTGCTGTTGAACAGGCGCTTCATCTGCTTGTGCAGGCCCTCGTAATCGCCACCGGGCTCCTGCAGGGCCTCACCGGTCACAAGGCGGGCAGGCTGGCCCGGCTGGTACTGGCTGGCGAAGGCAGTGCGGAGGTGTTTGATGGCCATTTTTGCAGCTCCTGTTGATTAGTGCGGTTGGCTCAGAGGTGCGGGATTGTGCCATGAGTTGGCTTTCGATTCATTGGTAGCTTTCTGGTTTTGGTGGCGGGCCGCAGGGCAGGTGATTCTTTTTCTTCCGAAAAAACAACTCGCTTCGCTCAGACATTTTTTTCTACAGAAAAAGAATCACCTACCCCACGTCCACGGGCCTCTCAATGGTCCGCCAAAAAAATTAATGTTTGCCGTACTTTTGCTTAGGGAAGTAACGCCAGAGAACGCCGGCGGTGGGGTGGGGGTATCTTTTTCTGCCGGGAAAAGATGTCTGAGCAAAGCGAGTTGCTTTTCACAAAGAAAAAGATACCCCCACCCCGGCGCCAGCCACCGAAGCAGGGATATCTCTCATGTACTCAGAAGTCAGGAATCAAACCCGCTTGCTGCGAATCAACTCCTGAACAAGTTTGCCAACAGCCTCAGGGATCTCCTGCTCGTTGTCGGCGGTTATTGCGGCGTTGGCGATGTCAGTGCCCAGGTTAACGGCAATGGCAACCAGGCCGTGGGAAGTCAGAAGCTGGGCCACGCGGCGGCGTTCGTCGGCATCGCCGGCGTTTTCTTCGGTGACCACCACGGCGGTTTTGCCCTGGTCGAACAGCGCACGCTCAACGGCGAGGGCCAGTGCCGGCGCCTGGCGACCATTACAGGCAATGATGGCCGGTTTCTGGGCCAGTCGGCGCTCGCGTTCTTCCACAGAAACCGGATCGAGCGATTCGCCGGAATCTGCCAGGCCGGCCACCATGCCTGCACCGATGGTGACGTTGGAGAGCCGGTCGATCACGATGAAGCTGCCTGTGGCGTGGTTGCGCTGGTAGGCGTCGAAGGCGATCGGCTGGTTCAGGGTCAGCTCGCACAGGCCGATTTCGTTCAGCTGGAGCTGGCTTGGGTTGGCCTGCTGTTCCAGGGTGTTTACGTCGGTCTGGTGGTGGATCTTTTTCACCGTGCCGGAGGTAAAGGTCGGTCCCAGCTTGATGTCGTACAGCCGGCCGGTTTCCAGGGGGGCGTCGGTCATCCAGACGATATTGGCGTTGAAGCGGTTGCCCACTTCCGGCTCATCTTCGACCTTTACCAGCATATCGCCGCGACTGATGTCGATTTCATCGGTCAGGGTGAGGGTAACCGCCTGGTCAATATAGGCCTCTTCAAGATTGCCATCGAAGGTGACAACTTCCTTGACCGTGCTGGTCCGCCGCGAGGGCAGGGCCATCACTTGTTCGCCGGGGCGGATCACGCCGGAGGCGATGGTGCCGCAGAAGCCCCGGAAATTGAGGTTCGGTCGGGTAACGTACTGAACCGGGAAGCGGAAATGCTCCAGGTTCTTGTCCCGGCCCACTTCCACGGTTTCGAGAATCTCCATCAGGGGCTGGCCGGTGAACCAGGGTGTGTTCTCGCTTTTGTTTACCACGTTGTCGCCTTCAAGGGCGGACAGCGGTACAAAACGGATATCTTTCAGGCCCAGCTTGGCGGCAAACGCCAGGTAATCGTCTTTGATTTCGTTGAAGCGCTCTTCGCTGAAATCCACCAGATCCATCTTGTTCACGGCCACTACGATGTGCCGAATACCCAGCAGAGACGCGATGTAGGAATGGCGCCGGGTTTGGGTGAGAACACCGTGGCGGGCGTCGATCATCAGGATCGCGACCTGGGCGGTAGACGCGCCGGTGGCCATGTTACGGGTGTACTGTTCATGGCCCGGGGTGTCAGCGATGATGAACTTGCGCTTGTCGGTAGAGAAGTACCGGTAGGCCACATCGATTGTGATGCCCTGTTCGCGCTCAGCCTGCAGGCCGTCGACCAAGAGGGCAAGGTCGAGTTTCTCGCCCGTCGTTCCCATCTTGGCGCTGTCGGTTTTCAGGCTGGCCATGTGATCTTCGTAGATCATCTTGGTGTCATGGAGCAGGCGGCCGATCAGGGTGCTCTTGCCGTCATCCACGCTACCGCAGGTGAGCAGGCGCAGGAGTTCCTTGTTTTCGTGCTGCTTCAGGTAGGCCTGAATATCTTCTGCAATCAGATCAGACTGGTGTGACATCTTAGAAATACCCTTCCCGCTTTTTCTGTTCCATGGAGCCGGCTGAATCGTGGTCGATTACCCGACCCTGGCGCTCGGAGCTCTTGGCCAGCAACATTTCCTGGATAATGTCAGGAAGCGTGTTGGCTTCGGATTCGATGGCGCCCGTCAGCGGGTAGCAGCCCAGGGTCCGGAAGCGAACCGATTTCATCATTGGTTTCTCGCCTTCCTTCAATGGCATGCGGTCGTCGTCCACCATGATCAGGGTGCCATCGCGCTCAACGACCGGGCGTTCGGCGGCATAGTAGAGCGGAACGATGTCGATGTTCTCAAGGTAGATGTATTGCCAGATATCCAGTTCCGTCCAGTTGGACAGCGGAAACACCCGGATACTCTCGCCCTTGTTGATCTTGCCGTTGTAGATATTCCACAACTCGGGACGCTGGTTCTTGGGATCCCAGCGATGGTACTCATCCCGAAACGAATACACGCGTTCCTTGGCCCGGGATTTTTCCTCGTCTCGGCGGGCACCGCCGAAGGCTGCATCAAACTTGTACTTGTCGAGCGCCTGTTTCAGGGCCTGGGTCTTCATGACATCGGTATGTTTCGCGCTGCCGTGAGTAAACGGCCCGATTCCCTGGTCCACGCCTTCCTGGTTGGTGTGCACAATCAGGTCGAGGCCGAACTTCTCAGCGACGTTGTCCCTGAACTTGATCATGTCCCGGAATTTCCAGGTGGTATCAATGTGCATCAACGGAAAGGGCGGCTTACCCGGGTAAAAGGCCTTAAGGGCCAGGTGAAGCATTACCGCGGAGTCCTTGCCGATGGAATACAGCATTACCGGATTGTCGAACTCGGCTGCCACTTCCCGGATGATGTGGATGCTTTCCGCTTCCAGCTGTTTCAGGTGCGTGAGGTTGTATGTGGTCATGATAATCCGTTGCCGCCGTGCGGGCCGTGTTGGCTGTGCGAATGAATACGGCAACTATACCAGAGGGGATAAGGGCATAAGAAGACGGCCAACTAGACATTGGCGTTATAACAATATAGCAGTGGTGGGACCTGGTCGTTCGTCAGCCGGCAGGTCGAGGTCAGGCCGGATTGCGGGAGTCAGCCAACAGTTTGGCAACGTATCGATCGACGTAATCGAAGCCGTTACCTTCAAACTCAGCGAACTGGATGCCCAGCTGAAACTCGTCCCTTGCGATGCGTCGCATGTGAACGATGTTGCCGTCGGCAATAATGGAAACCGGTTGCGTTGCAACCACGGGCACGGAGAATCGGGTCTTCACGGCAATCCAGTGTCCTGGAGCCGGGGCCTTTTGCTCGGGAATGAGTTGTTTCACCGTTTCCTGATTACAGGAAATCATGACGCCCGTGCGGGAGAGATTGGATACCGAACAGGTCAGGCAGCAGCCGTCCGATTTCTCAATAGTAATGTCGGTGGCTACGTCCACTCGCTGTTGGTTGCGCAAATTCAATTTGGCGGCGACAGGTTTCATGTTGACTCTTCTGGCGTGTCTGGTTGCGAATGATGCTGCCTTTCCCATAAATCCCTTCCAGAAAAACACTTAAACGCATGATAAGCGAATGAAAGTGTAGTTGTTTACTTTGTGATCAGCAAGAAGCCTGCCGCCTATAGTGGCAGATTTGTTAAATCTTTCTGAACAAGACGTCACAAATTTTGACGTCCGTCAGTTTCCATCGGTTCCAATACTCGTCGGACTTTTGCTGCAGGCGGTCCCTGAGCTGGTGTAAAATATAGCCCTCCATTCATTTGTGGGCTCGCGCTGAGCTCCGGGAATTTCAAGCCTTCTATGACAGATAACACCCAGACCCCAGCCTCGTCCGGCAACGGCAAAGTCGGTTTCATCAGCCTCGGTTGTCCCAAGGCTCTCGTCGACTCCGAGCGCATTCTCACGCAGCTCAGGCTGGACGGCTACGACGTTGTCCCGTCCTATGACGACGCCGACATTGTTGTGGTCAACACCTGCGGATTTATCGATGCCGCCAAACAGGAGTCGCTTGATGCGATCGGTGAGGCCATCAGCGAAAACGGCAAGGTGATTGTCACCGGTTGTATGGGTGTAGAGGCCGACAAGATTCGCGATACTCACCCGGGTGTTCTGGCGGTTTCCGGCCCCCACGCCTATGAAGAAGTGGTCGGCGCGGTTCACCAGTTCGTTCCGCAGAAAAAGCAGCACGATCCGTTCACCGACCTGGTTCCGCCGCAGGGAATCAAACTGACTCCGCGGCACTACGCCTACCTCAAGATCTCCGAGGGTTGTAACCATCGCTGCACCTTCTGCATCATCCCCTCCATGCGCGGTGATCTGGTCAGCCGGCCCATTGGCGATGTAATGGACGAAGCCCAGCGCCTGGTGGATGCCGGTGTAAAAGAGCTCTTGGTCATCTCCCAGGATACCTCCGCCTACGGCGTCGACACCAAATACCGCACCGGTTTCTGGCAGGGGCGGCCGCTCAAGACCAAGATGCAGTCACTGTGCGAAGCGCTCGGCGAAATGGGCGTGTGGGTACGCCTGCACTACGTTTATCCCTATCCCCATGTCGACGACATCATTCCGCTGATGGCCGAGGGAAAAATCCTGCCGTACCTGGACATCCCGTTCCAGCACGCCAGCCCGAAAGTACTCAAGGCCATGAAGCGCCCGGCCCACGACAGCAAAACTCTGGAGCGCATCCGCAAATGGCGTGAGATCTGCCCCGAGCTCACCATCCGCTCCACCTTCATCGTCGGTTTCCCCGGCGAAACCGAGGAAGACTTCCAGTACCTGCTGGACTGGCTGGATGAAGCCCAGCTGGATCGCGTAGGCGCGTTCAAATACAGCCCGGTCGAAGGTGCCAAGGCCAACGAGCTAGAAGGTGCTGTTTCGGAGGAAGTCAAAGAAGAACGTCTGGCCCGTTTTATGGAAAAACAGGCAAAGATTTCAGCGGCTCGTTTGCAAGCCAAGATCGGGCAGACGATCGATGTGCTGATCGATGAGGTCGACGAGGAAGGAGCGATTGGCCGATCAAAGGCCGATGCGCCGGAGATAGACGGTATGGTCTATCTCAACGATGAGACCGATCTTGTTCCGGGTGAGATTGTTCAGGCCGTGGTTGAGCATGCCGACGAGCATGACCTCTGGGCTCGTTTGGTCTGAACTACCGAGAGTTATCGAAGGGATCCATGGCCTAGGCGGGCAGCTTCTCCCAAAAATGTCGGCGGCCAAGGATGGCCGACGCCAAGCGCACATGGATGTGCTCGTAGCGGTTTTTGGGAGAAGCTGCCCGCCTAGGACTTCCCCCAAATGAGAAGGCTAGGGCCGCAACCAACAGTCACGGCCCAAAGCCAGCAGGCTATCCCCCAAGCTTGCGAACAAGAATCTCATTAAAGAGCTTGGGGTTCCCCTGACCCTTAGAGGCTTTCATCAGCGGCCCCATAAAGCCGCCAAGCATCTTCTTGCGCTTCTTCGGGTCTTCCTCGTTCTGATACTGCGCCACCTGATCCGGCATGCCCGCCAGAACCTCATCTACCATGGCTTCCAGGGCGCCGGTGTCAGACACCTGTTTGAGACCTTTGGCGTCGATGATCGCGTCAACGCTGTCGTTCTCACCAGACCACAGCGCCTCGAACACCTTCTTCGCGCCGGCGGATGAAATCGTATTGTCGGCAATCCGTACCACCAGATCGCCCAGCTGAGCGCCGCTGATGGGCGAATCGGCAACCGATTTTTCCTCTGCATTCAGGCGCGCAGAGAATTCGCCCTGGATCCAGTTGGCGACCAGTTTTGCGTCTTTGCCCTGGCTGGCCGCTTCTTCAAAGAAAGTGGCCAGTTTCGAGTCACCGCTGAGCAGGCCGGCGTCGTAGTCATTCAGACCGTACTGCTCCATAAAGCGGGCTTTGCGAGCGTCCGGCAGTTCCGGAAGGCTGTTACGAGCTTCCTCGATAAAGGAATCATCGATTTCCACCGGCAGCAGGTCCGGGCAGGGGAAGTAGCGGTAGTCGTTGGCTTCTTCCTTGGTGCGCATTGAGCGGGATTCGTCACGGTCGCCGTTGTACAGGCGGGTTTCCTGCACGATGTTGCCGCCGTCTTCCAGTATGTCCATCTGGCGCTCGACTTCGTGGGCGATGGCCTGCTCCATGAACCGGAAGGAGTTCAGGTTCTTGGTTTCGGTCCGCGTGCCCAGCGTGTCGGAGCCCTTCGGCTTCAACGAAATGTTGACGTCGAAACGCATGGAACCCTGGGACATATCGCCGTCGCAGATACCCAGTGACGTCACGATGCTGTGCAGCTTCTTGGCAAAGGCAACGGCTTCTTCCGCATTGTTCATATCCGGTTCGGTGACCACTTCGATCAGCGGGGTGCCTGCGCGGTTAAGATCGACGCCGGTCATGCCGTGGAAATCCTCGTGCAGGGATTTGCCGGCATCTTCTTCCAGGTGGGCGTGATGGATTCGAACGCGCTTGGTCTCACCGTTTGGCAGATCAATATCCACGAAACCGGGGCCGACAATCGGACGCTCCAGCTGAGTGGTCTGATAGCCTTTGGGCAGGTCCGGGTAGAAGTAGTTCTTCCGCTCGAATACCGAACGGCGCTCGATCTCCGCATTCACTGCCAGGCCAAACATGACCGCGTAGCGGAAAGCCTGCTCGTTGGGGACCGGCAGCGTGCCGGGCATGGCCAGGTCAACGGCGTTGGCCTGCGTGTTAGGCTCGGCGCCGTAAGCGGTGCTGGAGCCTGAAAAAATCTTGGTCTTGGTGGCGAGCTGAACGTGAATTTCCAGCCCGATCACAATGTCCCACTGCATAGTTGCTCTCTCCTGTAAGGGGGCCTGTCCCGGGCTTATTGCGGTTTGCGCTGGTGCCAGTCGGTCACCTGCTGGAATTGATGGGCGGCGTTCAGCAAACGGGCCTCGGAGAAATAATCCCCGATTATCTGAAGACCCACCGGGAGACCGTCCACGAAACCGGCCGGTACCGACATGGCCGGTACACCCGCCAGGTTGATGGCGATGGTGAATACGTCTTCCAGGTACATGGTCACAGGATCGCTGGTTTTTTCACCCTGAATAAATGCCGGCGAGGGCGTGGTGGGGCTCATCAGCACATCCACTTCCTTGAAGGCATTGATGAAATCCTGCTGGATCAGCCGCCGAACCTTCTGGGCCTTGAGATAATAGGCATCGAAATAGCCGGCCGAGAGAGCGTAGGTGCCCACGAGAATCCGACGTTTCACCTCTTCGCCAAAACCCTCCGCGCGGGAGCGGGTGTACAGATCCATGAGATCCTTCGGATTCTCGCAGCGATAGCCATAGCGCACACCGTCAAATCGCGACAGGTTGGCGGAGGCTTCGGCCGGTGCAATCACGTAGTAGGCGGCAATTGCCAGCTTCGCATTCGGCAGCGACACCTCTTTAACGGTAGCACCCAGCTTCTCGTATTCCTTTACCGCATTGCGAACCTGCTGCTCCATCGCCGGGCTTAGCTGATCGCTGAAATACTCCCGGGGCAGGCCGATTCTTAAACCTTTAAGGGGCTCGTTCAGCGTGGCGGTGTAATCCGGCACCTCGCGGTCAATAGACGTCGAGTCCTTCGGATCAAAACCTGCCATCACATTCAGCATCAGCGCATTGTCTTCCGCTGTGCGAGCCATGGTGCCGCCCTGGTCGAGACTGGAGGCAAAGGCAATCATCCCGTACCGGGACACCCGGCCATAAGTGGGCTTCAGGCCAGTAACACCACACAGTGCCGCCGGCTGACGGATCGAGCCGCCAGTATCCGTGGCGGTAGCTGCCGGAATCAGTCGAGCGGCAACCGCCGCAGCCGACCCGCCCGATGAACCGCCCGGCACCCGCTTATTACCTTCACTCAGGCCCCAAGGGTTGGTCACTGCGCCAAAATAACTGTTCTCGTTGGACGACCCCATGGCGAACTCATCCATGTTGGTCTTGCCCAGACATACGGCCCCTGCCTCACGGAAATTCGCCGTAACGGTCGCGTCGTAGGGCGGAACAAAGTTCTCCAGCATCTTCGAACCGCAAGTGGTCCGAACGCCGTTGGTGCAGAAAATGTCCTTGTGCGCGAACGGGACCCCCGTCCAGGGCGTCGCATTCCCCGCCGCACGCTGCTCGTCCGCGACGCGGGCATCAGCCAGCGCCTGCTCCTCGGTCACGGTAATAAAACTGTTGTACTTCGAATCTTCCCGCTTGATGCGGTCGAGGAACTCCTGGGTCAGCTCCACACTGGAAATCTTGCCGCTTTCCAGTTCCCGGGAAAGCTCTGCTACGGATTTGTTATGCATGACGTGTCCTTTCACTCGATCACTCGGGGAACCAGATAAAGCCCGTTCTCGGTTGCCGGCGCAATCGCCTGGAACGCTTCCCGCTGATTGGTCTCGGTTACCTCGTCAGCGCGCAGGCGCTGGACTGCATTCAACGGGTGGGCCATGGGCTCAACCGAGTCGGTGTCGGCGGCCGCCAGCTGATCCACCAGATCCAGAATATTGCCCAGATCCTTCTCCAGAGCCGAAACCTGCTCGTCATCCACACGAATGCGGGCGAGCACAGCGACTTTCTCAATGTCCTCACGGGAAATGGTCACGCATTGCCTCCCAGGTAAATGAAATGTCGTTAATAAATCTTTAGAGATTGAGGGCGAATCTAAAGTTCGGGGCCGGTCGGAGATTCCCTTTCAAAACTGTTGAGGGCCAGGGACGGCCCGAAACAAGCGCACATGGATGTGCTCGTAGCGTGTTTTGAAAGGGAATCTCCGGGCGGCCCTCCACCCAAGCCAAAAAATTAAAGCGGTATGGTAACAGATTCGAACAATGGCGGGAGGCCCCAGCCCATAAGGTAAATGTGTGAACCGTAAGGCTTGAGGCCCGTTAGCGCCTTGCCTGCAGGGGTGCTCACTGCTAAAGTTGCCGCATCTTTTCTTTGCGACTGCAACTCTCAGGTTGAAACTACACGAATGTTGATAAAAAGACTCCGAGGCATCTTCTCCAGCGATCTGTCCATCGACCTGGGCACCGCCAACACCCTGATCTACGTGCGTGAGCGCGGAATCGTGCTGAACGAGCCCTCGGTAGTGGCCATTCGCACCAACAATTCCCAGAAAATGGTTGCCGCTGTTGGCGCTGAAGCCAAGCGCATGCTCGGCCGTACCCCGGGCAACATTACCGCCATCCGCCCCATGAAAGACGGCGTGATTGCAGATTTTGTGGTAACCGAAAAAATGCTCCAGCACTTTATTCATAAGGTGCATGAGAACAGCTTCATTACCCCGAGCCCGAGAGTACTGGTGTGCGTGCCCAGCAAATCTACCCAGGTAGAGCGCAAGGCCATTCGCGAGTCGGCCCTCGGTGCTGGCGCCCGGGAAGTCTTCCTGATCGAAGAGCCCATGGCCGCCGCCATTGGTGCCGGTCTGCCGGTTGAAGAAGCCAGCGGATCCATGATCGTGGACATCGGTGGCGGTACCACCGAGATCGCCATTATTTCCTTGAATGGCATCGTTTACGCAGAGTCTGTGCGGGTTGGCGGTGACAAATTCGACGAAGCCATCGTTACCTACGTGCGTCGCAACTACGGCAGCCTGATCGGTGATTCTACCGCCGAGCGTATCAAGCACGAAATCGGTTGCGCATACGAAGGCCTCGAAATCCGTGAGATCGATGTGCGCGGTCGCAACCTCGCCGAAGGTGTGCCCCGGGCATTTACCCTCAACAGCGAAGAGATTCTCGACGCGCTGCAGGAATCCCTGGCGCAGATCGTTCAGACCGTCAAGAGTGCTCTGGAACAGTCTCCGCCCGAGCTGGCGTCCGACATTGCCGAGCGCGGTATTGTTCTGACCGGCGGCGGCGCACTACTGCGCGGGCTGGACAAACTGATCAGCGAGGAAACCGGCCTGCCGGTGATTATCGCTGAAGACCCGCTGACCTGTGTGGCCCGTGGTGGTGGCAAGGCGCTGGAAGTGATTGACCGGGGTGGCATCGGAATGTTCTCCCAGGAGGGATAATCCTGTGGGGAGGGCTCGCCATTAAAACCATCTTTGTCCAGGGGCCTGTTCCCGGCTTCAGACTCCTCATCGTTCTTCTCGTATCGGCAGCCCTGGTGGTTGCCGATGCGCGTTTCGACAAGCTCTCAACGGTGCGAAGTACCATTGCAACCGGTCTGGCACCCGTGTACTGGCTGGGGAATGCGCCCTACGAATTTTCCGACTGGTTCGCCGGGCTGTTTGAAAATAAACAGGATCTTCAGGAAGAGAATGAAGATCTCCGGGCCCGTTTGCTGATCCTCGAGCGTCGCGCCCTGAAATACGCCGCGCTTGCTTCCGAGAACAACGAGCTGCGCCGCCTGATGAACTCATCAGAAGTATTGGATGACCGCGTCATCGTTGGCGAGGTGGTCGGTGTCTCCCCGGATCCCTTTTCCCACGAGATTATTATCAACAAAGGGCGCAGTGACGGCTTGTCGCCGGGCCAGGCCATTCTGGACGCCCATGGTCTGATGGGCCAGGTGGTGCAGAGCAGCCAGATTACCTCCCGCGTCTTACTCGTCTCCGACAGCAGCCACGCCGTTCCGGTGGAGGTTGTGCGTAACGGTTTGCGCGCCATCCTGTTGGGTACCGGCGATACGGATACCCTGGATCTCGTTCATGTGCCGGATACGGCAGATATTCGCGAGGGCGACCTGCTTGTCAGTTCCGGTCTTGGTGGCCGTTTTCCGAGGGGCTACCCGGTCGCGGAAGTCAGTCGAATATCCAAGGAGCCGGGCGAACCTTTTGTCTCCATTGAAGCCACACCCAAGGCGCAACTGAATCAGAGCCGTCTGGTGCTGGTAGTATTCCCTCCGGAAAATGCCGCGCCGATCGAAACCGACGAGGGTGAGGGCGCATCCGCTGCCAACGTCGCCGAAGATGCCAGCCAGGGAGGGCAGGACTGATGTTGTCCGTAATCAGCTATCCGGTCTTTGTGCTTTCCGTGATCGTTGCCATGGTGTTCAGTATTTCCCTGTTTCCTGTGGGCTGGTTCGAGTTCCGCCCGGAGTGGTTAGGGCTGGTCGTTTTCTACTGGACATTCCGGGCTCCGGCCCAGTTCGGCATCCTGCTGGCCTGGTGTCTGGGCCTGCTTCTGGATGTGCTGGAAGCCACGCCTCTTGGCGTGAATGCCATGGCGATGGCCTTGATCGCTTTCCTGGTGCTTACTATCCACCAGCGTTTGCGCATGTATCCAATGCCCCAGCAGTGCCTGATGGTGTTCCTGTTGTTGGGCATCAATCAGATGCTGGTGCATTTTGTAAAGCAATTGCTGGGGGCTGATGATGCTGGCTTCAGCTACCTCTGGCCGGCCCTGACCAGCGCCCTGGTATGGCCGGTATTCTGTATCCTGCTGGACAACATTAACCGCAAACTGGGTTAGCCATGCCATCAATCATTCTCGCCTCGGCTTCGCCGCGCCGGGCGGAGCTGTTGCAGCAAATCGGCCTGAATTTTTCGGTTCGTCCGGCGGACATCGACGAAACACCGGAGCCCGATGAAACCCCGGAACACTATGTGGAACGTTTAGCCCGGGAGAAGGCGCTGGTTGTGGCTGGGTCCTCACTGGAATGCCTGGTACTTGGGTCGGATACATCGGTGGTGCTCGATGGCGAGATACTCGGTAAGCCGTCAGACTTCACCGAAGCCCGGGAAACACTGGCCCGCCTCTCCGGCGCCACTCATCAAGTCATGACTGCCGTGGCGTTGGCCTCAGAAGGGCAATGCCAGTCTGTTCTGGTCATCACCGAAGTTTGTTTCAGGCAGCTTTCCAGCGCAGAGATCGACGCCTATGTGGCCAGCGGCGAACCCATGGACAAGGCCGGGAGTTATGGAATTCAGGGCCTTGGTGGTATTTTTGTTAATGAGCTCCGGGGTAGCTACAGTGCCGTGGTTGGTCTGCCGCTGCAGGAAACCGCCGCATTGCTGGCTGGTGCCGGTTACCCGGTCTGGAAAAACTGGCCGCGCAGTCTGGAGAGCCAAACATTATGAGCGAAGAGATTCTGATCAACGTCACCCCGGTGGAAACGAGGGTGGCCCTGGTTGAAAACGGCATGCTGCAGGAAGCCTATATAGAGCGCACCAGCAGGAAAGGCATTGTCGGCAACATCTACAAAGGCAAGGTGGTGCGCGTTCTACCGGGCATGGAAGCGGCGTTCGTCGATATTGGTCTGGAACGGGCCGCATTCATCCATGCGTCCGATGTGGTTCCGAGTCAGTCCAATGGCGATGAGCCCGCCGATACTCCCAAAACCGTTCCCGATATTCGAAGCCTGCTTCGGGAAGGGCAGTCACTGGTCGTCCAGGTTACCAAGGATCCGATCGGTACAAAGGGGGCCCGCCTGACCACCCAGCTTTCAATTCCGTCGCGGTATCTGGTGTTTATGCCAGGCGTTAGCCACGTTGGTATTTCGCAGCGAATTGAGGACGACACCGAGCGGGCCCGGCTGAAAACGCTCGTTGAGGAGGCCGCCGCCGAGGATCAGGATGTTCAGGGCGGCTATATCATCCGGACGGCCGCGGAAGCGGCGTCACCTGAGGATCTGATTGGCGACATGGCTTATCTGCACCGGTTAAGTCAGTCCATACACGAGCGAATTGCCCGGGTTCAGGCGCCGGCGGTTGTGTATCAGGATCTGCCGTTGTTCATTCGCACCATCCGTGACCTGATCCGGCCCCAGACCGAAAAGGTGCGTATCGACAGCCGCGAGAGTCATCAACGGGTGATGGAGTTTGTCGAGGAGTTCGTTACGGAATTTGCTGACAAGGTCGAGTACTACCCGGGCGAGCGCCCTATATTTGACCTCTACTCGGTCGAGGACGAAATCCAGAAGGCCCTGAGCCGAAAGGTCCAGCTCAAGTCCGGTGGTTATGTGATTATCGACCAGACCGAAGCCATGACCACGATTGATATCAATACCGGGGCGTTCGTCGGGCACCGGAATCTGGAAGAAACCATCTTCAAGACCAACCTGGAAGCGGCTCGGGCCATCAGTCGTCAGCTGCGCCTGCGAAACCTGGGCGGCATTATCATCATCGATTTTATCGACATGGAAGATCCCGAGCACCAGCGCCAGGTCCACCGGATGCTGGAGAAGATGCTGGAGCGGGATCACGCCAAGACCAAGATCACCGGCGTCTCCGAGTTGGGCCTGGTGGAAATGACCCGCAAACGAACCACCGAGAGCCTTGGTCAGGTGCTCTGCGAACCTTGCCCCATCTGCGATGGACGGGGTTTTCTGAAAACCACCGAGACCGTTTGCTATGAGGTTTTCCGGGAAATTCTCCGGGTTAATCGCGCCTATGATGCCGAGAGCTATCTGGTGATGGCCTCCCAGAGCGTGGTGGATCGCCTGCTGGATGAGGAATCCGATAACGTGGCCGATCTTGAAACCTTCATCAGCAAGACCATTCGCTTCCAGGTGGAGCCCTTCTACAGCCAGGAGCAGTACGATGTTGTTCTGCTCTGATGCCGGGAAACTGCGCCGGTTACCGGGTTAAGGGGTCTGAATGTCCTCCGCTGACCACGAACCGCCGCTTCCGGAGAACCTGCCCGAGAGCCCTCCGGTTCGGCTTTTGGCGCGGCTCGCCAGCCTGATCTGGTGGATGCTGCTGACACTTCTGGTGCTGCTGGCCCTATACGCCGGTCTTGGCCGCCAACTGACCCAGAATGTGGACAGCTTTCGCGATGATCTGGCTCGTGAGCTGTCAGACCGACTGGGCCATGATGTCAGCATCGGTGGCCTTTCATCCCAGTGGTACTGGCTCGACCCCGCCTTTACGGCCAGCGACATTCAGGTCACTCACCCTGACACCGGAATTGTCGTTGCCAACCTCCAGCATCTGAATATCCGCTTTGCTGCATTGGCCTCGTTGATGCGTCTGAGGATTGTCTTTGAGGACTTCCAGGCAGACGGTCTGGAACTGACCGTGAATCAGGAACGCGGCGGTGATGTTGCGGTGAGAGGCGCAGAAATACCGGAACCGGTCAGCAATCAGTTGCAGGAGTGGCTGGAGCTTGCCGGTGACTGGCTCTCTGATCCTTACGTCAAGATTACACGCGTCAACCTTGGTATCCGGGACAACCAGGGCAACCTGCGCCATCTGGATATTCCCCAGCTGGATCTCGACTACCGCCGTGGATTGTTCCACGCATCCGGCCGTGCCATGCAGTCTGGTACCACCCAGCAGCTGGCCAGTTTTGCCCTTGTGGGCCAGCATTTTTTCCGGGGCGACTTTACCGGCCAGTTGTACCTTGGCGTCGATTCCGGCCGGCTGTTCGACGGGCTGGTTGACGAGTACCAGTGGCGATCCCTCCGGGTGGAAGGCTTCGATCTTGGCGGGGAAGCCTGGCTTACGTTCCGCAACGGTTTGCTGCAACAGGTGACCGGTACGGTGCGGACCCCCTATCTGCAGTTGGGTGTTGGCTCTCAATCCCTGGCGCCACTGGAAGACATCCGCGCGAGATTTGGCTGGCGTCGCCACGATACGGTGATGACCGACGAGACTGTGGTCGAATCCGGGGCCTTCGCCCTTGGCGAGTGGCATCTGAAGCAGCTCCAGTGGACCTGGGACGGCGATGTGGTTTCACCTTTCAGTCTGAGGTTGGCGCCGTCGGAGGGAGGCATGTCCGTCATTGCCGACGCCCTTCCGCTAGCGCCCACACGTCGCCTCGCTGCGCGGCTTCCGTTATTGCCGGAGCGTGCACTCCGGGCCCTCCGGGACTATCGGCCCGGTGGCTTTCTGGACCAGTTGAGAATCTTCTTCCCCGAGGGCGCCCCGGAAGACTTTCAGCTTTCCGGCCGGTTGCGTGACGTTAGTGTTCGGGCCCACGGCGGCGCGCCCGGCGTTACCTCTGTCAACGGAGACATCGCTCTGGACCGGCAAAGAGGCTATGTCCGGATTGCCGCCGGCGAGTCGCCCGTTTCACTGGATTTCCCCCAGCTTTTCGGGGGCGCCTGGTCATTCCCCGTACTCGAGGGCGAGGTGGCCTGGCTGCTGGATGGCGCTATTACCCGTGTGTTTTCGGATGGCGTACGGATGCGTTACGGCGAGGCCACCGAACTGGACGGTGCTTTTGACCTCAGGATGGATCGAGAGGGTGAAGACAATCTGGGGCTCAAAGTGTCGGTGAAAAACGGCAACGCCGACATGCTGGCGGATTTCGTTCCGGTTAAGGCGGTAAACCCCGGTTTGTACGATTGGCTCACGACCGCCATTCTCGAGGCCGATATTACCTCAGGGACGTTTTTCGGCCATGGTCAGATAGGTTCTGGTGCACCCCGGGGCTCCTTCGTCACCTCAATGATCTATGAATTCGATCAGGCATCTGTCCGCTACGATGACGCCTGGCCGGAGGTCACGGGTGCCCGGGGCAGTGTCAGGGTTCACAATGGCGACACGCTGGTTCGACTCGAAGCAGGTCAGACCGGTGGCCTGGATCTCGATCCCGGGACGGTTCGCGTGGTGCCCTCCGATCAAGGCACACGGATAAGGGTGGATACCTCGGCACGGGTGCCCGGCGAATCGGTCGGGTTCTGGATGGAAAATAGCCCCCTGGGTGATATGGCAGGCACAGAGGCCCAGAAGCTTGAATATGGTGGTGAGTATCAGCTGGATCTTGGTATCGACTTGCCATTGGGGGCGGAGCAGCCCCCCGTGGTTGAGGCAAAGATTGCCGCACAGGAAGGCACCGTCTCCTACCCCTCGGCAGGGTTGGCCTGGCGGTCGGTTCAGGGTGAAATGACCTACCACAGCGAAAACGGCTTCTCCGGTGGTCCTCTGACTGCGGAATTCTTCGATGAACCGGTAACCATTGCCTTCAGCAAGTCCCGGGCGGGCAATGCCCTTACCATCCGGCAGTCGGGAACGCTACCGGTGCCGGGGGTGTTTGAGCAGGCGGGACTTGGGACCAGTTCGGGTTTTGGTTTGCAGGGCAATGTTACCTATACCGCGGACCTGGACGTGGGATCGGATTCAACGTCGGGGATCCGCGTGCGGTCCACTCTTGAGGGGCTGGCAGTTGACTGGCCGGAGCCACTGTCAAAAACGGCGGATGAGGCAGCACCGCTGCGGGCAACCATCAATCCCTCGGCCGCCGGCGGGCTTGGCATTACGGGCGACTGGGAAAACCGCGCAACATTCGATCTGTTATGGAAAGAGACCGGGTTTGATTTGCGTCTTGGCCGCCTGCACCTTGGCCCGCAGGTGTTGAACGATATTGATATCAATGCCCTCGATCTTGGTGACCGGTGGGTGGTGACCACCAGCTCGCAACGCGCCGAAGGCCGACTGACAATTCCGCAAAATGGCGACACGGTGAAGGCCGATTTTCAGGTGTTACGGCTCGTGCGCAGTGAAACACCCCCTGAGGATTCGCCGGAATTACTCACCCTCGAAGAGCAGCTTGAGGCGTTCCGCGCGCTGGATATGGGAAACTGGCCGGATATCGATGTCTCGATTGCGGAACTGCAACTGAACGACGAATCGTTGGGACAGTGGGCCTTCCGGCTCCGCCCCGAACCTTTCCGGTTGCAGGTAAATGACATCGAGGGGCGCCTGAATTCCCTGACACTGCTGGGCGACATGAGCTGGAGCATCGTCGGAGACCGGGAAACCAGCCGGTTTACAGGTTCCATCAGCGGGGGTGCGCTCGCGGATCTGAACGAGCTCCTCGACACTGAAATGCCGGTCACTAACGAGGGGACCAACATAGAGCTGGATCTGGACTGGCCCGGCCGTCCGGATGAGCTTTCCATACCGGAGCTCAGTGGCTCGGTCAGTCTCAGGCTGGATGAGGGTGTGATCCTGGAGCGAAACAACACGGCGCAACTGTTCCGGGTGTTCAATCTGCTGAACTCTGACACCCTATGGCGCCGGTTGAAGCTCGACTTTTCCGATCTGTATGAGCGTGGGGTGGCATTCGACGCGATCTCGGGCAAGGCGCAGATCATCAATGGCTTGCTGACCATGGATCCGGAACTGCAGATAGTGGGCCCATCCGGTGCCTTCAAACTCAGTGGTACGACCAATATGGCCAGCGAGGAGCTGGATATGCGGCTTGTGGTTGTGTTGCCCCTGACTCAGAATCTGCCATTGGCGGCGCTGCTCATGGGTGCCGGTGCGCCGATCGGCGGCGCCTTGTTTGTGCTGGACAAGATTCTGGGCGATCCTTTGAGCAGGCTGACAAGCGCAACCTACAGCGTGACGGGCACATGGGACGAGCCGGAAGTGAATCTGCAACGGGTTTTTGACACCGGCGAATAACTTTTCTGTTTGGCAATATCGGAGGCAGTCATGAACAAGCGTGTTTCCAACCGGGTCGCAGCCATCCAGATGGTCAGCGGTCATGACATCGACGCCAATCTGCGCGAAGCGGAACAGCTGCTGGCCCGGGCTGCCGAGCAGGGCGCCTCGGTCGCCGTACTGCCCGAGAATTTTGCGGTTCTGGCCACCAGTCAGATGATTGATCGTGGTCGCCAGGAGGCGGGGTCCGAGCCTGTCATAAGGACTTTCCTGGCCGAACAGGCCCGGAAACTGGGGCTCTGGATCGTTGGCGGGTCGATGCCCGTGGCCAAACGACCGGACGGCTCAGATCTGGAGGATCGGGTCAGGGCAACCTGCATTGTCTTTGATGACCAGGGTAAGGAAGTTGCCCGTTACGACAAGATTCACCTGTTTGATGCCATGGTGGAAGATGCCCATGGTCAATACCGCGAATCGGACACCTTCGAGCCCGGCGAACAGATAGTGACCGTGGATACGCCCGCGGGCAAGCTGGGGTTGGCGATCTGCTACGATCTTCGCTTTCCGGAGCTGTTCAGGCTGCTGCGTGAGCAGGATGTGGACTGGATTTGCCTTCCGAGCGCTTTCACCTGGCAGACCGGTGATGCCCACTGGTACCCCCTGATCCGGGCGCGCGCGATCGAGAACCAGGTATGGTTAGTGGCACCTGGCCAGGGTGGCCAGAACAGCGAGCGCCGTCGCACCTATGGCCACAGCCTGATCTGTGATCCCTGGGGGCGGATCGTGACGGAAATGGGGGAAGGCCCGGGCCTGGTCACCGCCGAACTGGACGCCGATCAGGTAGCCAATCTGCGCGCCCGGATGCCGGTGTGGGAGCACCGACGGCTCAAAGGTTGAACCAACGGCTCACATGGCCTCGGCGTCGTCGATGCACTCCCTGAGATAACGGAACAGTTTCCGGGCCTGGCCGGTGTTCTTCTGTTTTTCGACGTCTTTTCGGGCGTTTCGAGCAAGGTTTCGCAGGTGCTGCATATCGGCAGTGGGGCAGTAGCTGAAGAACTCGCCAACAACGGAATCGCCTTCGGCAATCATCCGGTCCCGCCAGCGTTCCGCCAGGTGGTGTCTGCGGGTGTGTTCCTCGCTACCGGCATCGAAGGCGTCGATGGCTTTCGCGAGGGCTTCGGGGTCATCTTCCTGTCGGATGACCTTGCCGATGTATTGCAGGTGCCGTCGTTTGGCCTCGTTCTGGCGGATACGGCGGGATTCCTCGATCGCGGCGCGGAGGGTGTCGCTGATTGGCAGGGTCTCCAACTGATCGTTGCTAAGGTCCAGCATCCGCTTGCCCAGATCCTGCAGGGCGTGCATTTCCCGTTTCAGCTGAGATTTGCTAGGGCCGTCGTATTCCGGCGCGTCGTTGTCTTGATGGTCTTTCATAAATCCGAGATCCGCTTAAGCGTAGAAAATCGTCGCGAGGCCAAGAAAGGCCATGAACCCGACTACATCGGTCACAGTCGTGAGAATCACGCTGCCTGCCAGGGCCGGGTCAATATTGCGAGATTTGAGAAACAGTGGCAGAACCGTGCCAACCAGCGCTGCGGCGACAAGATTGATCACCAGCGCGGCAGCAATGATCGCGCCGATCATCACATCCTGGAACCAGAGCATGGCGGCACCCGCCACCACGGCGGCCCAGAGCAGGCCGTTCAGTATCCCTGACAGAAATTCCCGGTTCAGCAGCCAGCGGACGTTGGCGCCGCTGATCTGCCCCACGGCCATACCGCGAATCACCAGTGTAAGCGTCTGACTACCAGCAATGCCGCCCATGCTTGCGACGATGGGCATCAGAACCGCCAGAGCCACGACCTTGGCGATGGTCTCTTCGAATAACCCGATCACAGCCGATGCGATCAGGGCGGTGATCAGGTTGATCCCCAGCCAGACGGCACGGCGGCGCGATGTCTTCCAGACCGGTGCGAAGGTGTCCTCGTCCTCATCCAGGCCCGCCATACTCATCAGGGAGTGATCCGCATCCTCCCGAATAACGTCAACCACGTCATCGATGGTTATGCGCCCTAGTAGTCGGCCTTCCTCATTCACTACCGGCGCCGAGATCAGGTCGTAGCGTTCAAACAGTGTTGCTACCTTGGTGTCGGAGAGGCTTACGGGAATAGGCTCGATATCGGTATCCATGACTTCACGCACGGTGGAGGCGGGGTTGGATACCAGCATTTTGGTAATCGGCAGCATGCCAATGAAATCATCCCGCCGGCTCACCACGATCAGGCTGTCCGTCATGGGTGGCAGGTTGCGGTGCCGCCGAAGGTAACGCAGTACGACGTCTATGCTGATGTCCGGGCGCACCGTGATGGTGTCGGTGTTCATCAGACCGCCGGCGGTGTCCTCCGGATAGGAGAGAACTTCCTCCACCCGTTGCCGGTCCTGCTCGTCCATGGTCTCCAGGACTTCCTGGATGACCGTATCCGGCAGCTGCTGCAGCAGGTCGGCCAGGTCGTCTGACTCGAAATCCTCGATGATATCCGCCAGTTCCTGAGCATTAAGCTGGCTCAGGAAGTAGCCTCGGATATCATCACTGAGATACTGGAGAACCTCGCCTTCGAGGTCTTTGTCCACCAGGTTCCACAGCAGGGCCCGCTGCCGGGGCGGTGAGGATTCCAGCAAATGGGCAATATCACTGGGGCTCAGGCCACCGTTCAGGATGCGGGCAACCTGCTTCAGTGCGCCACTGTCCAGCGCTTCGCTCAGGGAGCGAAGACGCTGGCGGGCCTGGCTTTTTTCCAGAATATCGGTCATGAATCACCCGGCGTCAGAAAACGCCTGTATTATAGCGGAGTTAGGCGCTATCGGTGAGAAAGAGTTGTAGGTGAATGCCGTACGGAAGGCGGAATTACTCGCCCTCACCGAAATAGTCGTTAATCAGTTCCACCAATGCTTCGATGGCCTGTTCCTCATCCGGCCCGTCGGCAATGAGCTCCACATCGGTTCCTTTGCTGGCGGCCAGCATCATCACCTGCATGATGTTCTTCGCGTCCACATCCCGGCCTTTGCCGCTGATACGCACGCTGCTGTCGTATTCGGATGCCGTGTTGACGAGCTTCGCAGTGGCGCGCGCATGCAGGCCCAGTTTGTTGATAATGGTAATGGGGCGGCGAATCATGGCTCGATCAGATCTCTTCCCGGGTCTGCAGGTGTGGCAGCTCGGTGTGCCGCACTTGCACATTGCTGTACCGTTGCCGGAAGTACTCACCCAACTGCTCGCACACATACACCGACCGGTGCTGGCCGCCGGTACAACCAATGGAAATGGTCATGTAGCTGCGGTTGCTGTCTGCAAAAGAGGGCAGCCAGGTATCCAGAAATGATTTCAGGTCCTCGATCATCTTCCGGCTTGCCGGTTCTTTTTCCAGAAACTCGATAACCGGCTGATCCGTCCCGACATACTTGCGGAGGCTGGTATCCCAGTAGGGGTTGGGCAGGCAGCGGACATCGAAAACGTAGTCGGAATCCAGCGGCACGCCGTGTTTGAAGCCGAATGACTGAAACAGGAGAGCCAGTTCCTGATCTTTTCGACCGACCACGCGCTGCTTGACCATGTCCCGCAGCTCGTACATGGACATGCCGGTGGTATTTACGTAAAGATCGGAAAGCTTGGAAAGGGGCTCCAGCAGTTTCTTCTCGCTGGTAATGGCTTCCCGGAGAGAGGTCCTGTCGTCACTCAACGGATGCTTTCTGCGGGTGGCGTGAAAACGCTGCAGAAGCGACTGCTCGTCGGCGTCCAGGAAGATGATTTCAACGGTAACCCCGGTTTCCTGGAGGCGCCGGTAGATCTCCTCGAAATTGGCCAGCTCGCCGGAAAGGTTCCGCGCATCGATACTGACGGCCATCTTGCCCAGTCGACCAGGCCTGGTCTGGCTGGCGGCTTCCCGTGTGAGGGGGAAGAGCAGGCCAATAGGAAGATTGTCGATGCAATAAAACCCGAGGTCCTCCAGCACATGAAGTGCGGTACTCTTGCCCGAACCGGACCTGCCACTGACGATAATCAGCTTCATGACCACCTTACCTCCACTGCAGTGAATATCAGCCGCCTGAGGCGGTCATGCGCTGGTACAGCGTGCTGGCGTCCTCGCATTGCCGGAGGCGATCACAGAATGACCGCTCGTTGAACTTCTCCGCCAGTTGGCTCAGCAGCTCAAGGTGCTCGCTCGTCGCCTCTTTTGGCACAATCAGGGCAAAGATCAGATCGACTGGCTGATTGTCGATAGCATCGAACTCCACGCTTTCTTCAAGCGTCATCAGCACACCCACCACGTGGTCCAGTCCTTCCAGGCGGCAGTGGGGAATGGCAATTCCCTGGCCAATGCCGGTGCTGCCCAGGCGCTCACGGGAAATCAGGTTGTTGAAGAGCTGGGTCTCGCTGAGCGTGTTGTCCTGATGGTTTATTTGCTCGGCAATAAACTCCAGGGCCCGTTTCTTGCTGGACGCAGCTACCCTGCAGAGGGTGAGCTCCGGCGCAAGAATGTTGTCTATGGTCAGGGATGTGTCGCTCATGGATCGACTGCATTTCCGTTAAAAAAAAGGCTGCGACACGTTACTCATGTCGCAGCTCGATTAGATGAAGTGCATGAAAACAGCGCGTTAGCGAGAGCCGTTTCCGTGCATCCGTTCTACATTCTTTTCCTTGTGCTTGAGGATCTGACGGTCGAGCTTGTCGATAAGGGCATCAATGGCCGCGTACATATCCTCGTTTTCTGCCTTTGCGTGAATCTCACCACCTACCACGTGCAATGTGGCTTCCGCAATCTGGCGCACCTTTTCCACTTCCAGAGTCACCTGGCAGTTACTGATGTGGTCAAAGTGACGCTCGAGCTTCTCGAACTTCTCTGAAACGTAATCCTTCAGTGCGGGAGTCAGTTCTACGTGATGGCCTGAAATGTTGAGTTGCATAGGCGTCTCCTGTTGTCATCATGCCGGCTCCCGGGAGCCGGTCTGGGTGCTGGCGCATTGTGCGCCGGCGAATACAGTGTTGAGTCCCGTCCCGGGGTATTCAGACCAGCCGCTTGCGTTCGTTGGACGGCGGAATGTGCATGGCCTCCCGGTACTTGGCAACGGTGCGTCGCGCAACCTTGATACCCTGTTCCCCTAGCATGGCTGCAATTTTACTGTCGCTCAACGGCTTTTTGGGTGTTTCGGCGGCAATCAGCTTCTTGATCATCGCGCGTATGGCCGTGGAAGAGCATTCTCCGCCCTCATCAGTGCTGACATGGCTGGAGAAGAAATATTTCAGTTCGAAAATACCCCTGGGGGTATGCATGTATTTCTGAGTGGTTACCCGTGAAATCGTTGATTCATGCATTTCCACCGCCTGGGCAATGTCCGAGAGAATCAACGGCTTCATTGCTTCCTCGCCGTAATCCAGGAAACCCTGCTGGTGCTCGACAATACGGGTCGCTACTTTCAGCAGGGTCTCATTGCGGCTCTGCAGGCTCTTGATAAACCACTTGGCCTCCTGCAACTGATCGCGGAGGTAGGTGTTGTCTGCACTGCTGTCTGCACGCCTTATAAGTGAAGCATAGCTGGCATTTACCCGGATGCGCGGTGCAATTTCCGGATTCAGCTCAACACGCCAGCGGCCATTGTGCTTGCGAACGATGACATCCGGAATCACGTAGTCGGGCTCGGCGCGATCAATCACGTCGCCCGGGCGCGGATTGAGGCCGGTAATCAACGCCAGGACTTCCCTGAGTTGATCTTCCTTCAGGCGGCTGCGACGCAATAGCTGGGCGTAGTCCCGGTTGCCCAGCAGGTTGATGTAGTGGGTGATCACCAGGCGTGCCTGGGCGAGCCAGGGTGTGTCCGGCGGCAGCTGGTTAAGCTGTATCAGCAGGCATTCCTGCAAATCCCGGGCAAACACGCCAGGGGGATCGAAGTGCTGGAGGCGATGCAGGACGGCTTCCACTTCATCCAGTTCAAGGGGGTCTTCTTCGTTCTCGTCCAGCAGCCCGGCGTGGATTTCTTCCAGGGGGCTGGTGAGATAGCCCCGCTCGTCCACGGCGTCCATCAGGGCGTGGGCAATGGCCTGGTCCCGCTCACTCAGGGGAGTCAGGTTGAGCTGCCATTCCAGGTGATCCTGAAGGGTCTCGGTGGGCGAGTTGCGGGTCTCGAAATCGTGATCGTTTTCATCGTCGTTGCGGGCTGCCGGGGCAGGGGCGGACTGGTAGATGTCATCCCAGGCCGTGTCGACCGGCAGATCGTCCGGAATGTTATCCGGAATCTCGTTTTCCGACGACCAGTCCGGGCCGTTCTCGGATTCGTCCCAGTCGCTGGACGGTTCCGGCGTGGTCTCGGCAGCAGACTCGGCCGCATTGGCCTCGCGCTCGTCACTCTCGGTGGACGTGTCGGTCTGATCGTCGTCCTCGGATGTCTCCAGCATGGGGTTGGATTCCAGTGCCTGCTGGATTTCCTGTTGGAGGTCGAGGGTAGATAGCTGGAGAAGCCGGATCGCCTGTTGCAGCTGGGGTGTCATGGTCAGGCTCTGACCCAGCTTTAACTGTAAGGAGGCTTTCATAACCATGGTTCAGGATCCGTCACTCATCAGCGCTTTGTGTCATAGGTCTTGAAAAAATCTTTATATGCCGGTTACTTGCCGCGGTTTTCTTTACCCTAGCAAGTTCTTTGCCGAGTTTACTTGCTACAGATCATCAAAACAATGAGCCATTCACTGTCACAGCCTGAATTCGTCCCCGAGGTAGACTTCCTTGACCTGTTGATTGGCCAGGATCGCATCGGCATTGCCGGAGGCGATGATGTGCCCGCCGGAAACAATGTACGCGTTCTCGCAGATATCGAGAGTCTCGCGCACGTTATGGTCGGTGATCAGCACGCCAATCCCTTTGTCCCGCAGATGCCGGATAATGTGTTTGATGTCGCTGACGGATATAGGGTCAACACCGGCGAAGGGCTCATCCAGCAGGATGAAAGCCGGCTCCATGGCCAGAGCCCGGGCAATTTCCACCCTTCGCCGCTCACCACCGGACAGGGCCATACCAACGCTGTCCCGTATATGGGTGATGTGGAATTCCTCCAGCAGCTCCTCGAGCTTTTTCTGCCGGTCTGCCTTGCTCAGGCCCTGCCGCGTCTCAAGGATCGCCATGATGTTGTCGCGCACAGACAGTTTGCGGAAAACCGAGGCTTCCTGTGGCAGGTAGCCGATGCCCTGACGGGCCCGACCGTGCATCGGCAGCGGCGTAATATCCCGGCTGTCGATCGTTATCCGCCCGTGATCGGCAGGTACCAGCCCCACGATCATGTAGAAACAGGTGGTTTTCCCGGCGCCGTTGGGTCCTAGCAGTCCGACAATTTCCCCGCTTCGGATTTCCAGGGAAACATCAATAACCACTTTTTTCTGTTTGTAACTTTTTGCCAGGTTACTGGCTCTCAGAACTGCCATCGGTTTCCTGTTTGTCAGTGCGTCTGTCGGCGCTGCGCGGCTGGATCACCATTTCTACCCGGCCAGTGCCATCGCCGGTCTCGGCGCCGCCTTCTGCGGTTACAACGCGGCCAGCGGTATCATAGTGAATCACGTCGCCGCGGAACAGGTTGCCATTCTGCTCAATCACCGCTTCCCGTTCAAAGGTCAGCTGGCTGTCGGTGGCGGACCAGGTAATATTCAGGGCGCGGGCGTCGGTTTCACCTTCACCTTCGCGCGCCGGCTGCCTGTATCTTGCAGGGGTTCCGGAGGCCTCGATGCGGCTCAGGCCGTCCTCAGTACGGTACAGGACCACACGCTCCGCGTTCAGGCGGGTATTGCCTTGTTCAAGTTCCACATCGCCGGTGTAAGTGGCAATGCCCTGGCCGTCGTCCAGGCGGGCGTTGTCGGCGGTAACCTTGATGGGGATGTCGGAATCAAGGTCGAAAGCCGCCACCGGGCCAGCCATTGCGACTGTCAGCAGGGCGGCCAGCAGGCTCCGGTATCGGTTAGTTTCCGGTTTCATAGCGTCCTTCCACCTGGGAGTTCAGTTCCAGAATCCGCTCGTCAATCCACGCTTTCATGCCCGTGGCCCGGGTTATGCCGGTAACGTCGCGTATTTCTACGGGTGCGTCTGTATATACCATGCCCCGGTCATTATCCAGCGTCAGTGTTGATGTTGTCAGAGTGGCGTCCCGTTCACCAATACTGCGCTGAATCCGGACATTGTCAGTGAGATAGACCAGGTTCTGGTTCTGCAGCAGGCTGCCATTCTCGGCTTCAACAATCCAGGGCAGAACATTGTCGCCGCCATACAGTTCGGCACGGGGAGACTCCATGGTGGCCAGGTTACCTTCTTCAAACTGCTCAATGCGGGGGCTGGAGAACCGGATTTTCAGCTTGCCCGATTCGTCGAATGACGTGTAATTGCCATTGACCACAAAGCCGTCCGGTTCGGCATCGCCCCGCAGCGCGGCTGCCTCATCATCAATGACCGGCGGTTCATCGCTTTGCCAGAGCAAAAAGACCGCGGCCACCACGGTGCCAGCCAGCGCCAGTGTTCGCAGCCAGGGCCGGTCCGGGAGCCAGTTCACGCCTTAAGCTCCAGGTAGGGTGCAAGCGCAGCATCCAGCTTGCCATGGGCAGTCAGCAGCAGGTCGCAGGCTTCTCGCACCGCGCCCTCGCCACCCCGGGTTCGGGTGCAGTAATCGGCATGTTGCTGCACCAGCCAGTAACCATTGGGTACGGTGATCCCCAGCCCGGCAAACCGGAGCGCCGGCAGGTCTGGCAGATCATCACCCATGTAGGCGATGGCCTCAGGGCTGAGATCCATGGTGCTGACCAGTTCCTGCAGGGCCACTTTCTTGTCCTCACGCCCCTGCATCAGGTGGGGGATGCCCAGATCCCGCATGCGCTTTTCGGTCAGGGGTGACTTCCGACCGGTAATAACGGCGACAGTAATGCCGGCTGCCATGAGTTGCTTGAGTCCCAGGCCGTCCAGGATGTTGAACGCCTTGAGTTCATCACCGTTAGCGCTGAAGTAAAGCTTGCCATCGCTCATGATGCCGTCCACATCCAGTGCGATCAGTCGAATTTTGGCGGCTTTTTCCAGCAGTGGCTCAGGCCATTGATGCTTCATGTTGAAAAACTCCTCATGGCCCATCAGATGACGCCGGCCCGCAGCAGGTCGTGCATGTTGATGGCGCCGATTAGAGCACCGCTATCGTTCGTCACGGGCAGGGCATTGATCTTCATTTCCTCCATGATATTCAGCGCTTCCGCCGCCAGATGATCAGCCTGGATGGTTTTACCATTCCGCGTCATCACCTCATTGATGGGCGTATGATGAATATCAACCGACCGGTCCAGAGTCCGGCGCAGGTCACCGTCCGTAAATATGCCGGTAAGCGTGCCTTCCCCGTTTACGACGGTGGTCATACCCAGACCTTTGCGGGAGATTTCAAGGAGAGCGCCGCTCAGGGGTGTGCCCTCGTTAACAACGGGAATCTGATCGCCTGTATGCATGATGTCGGAAACCCGAAGCAGCAGCCGGCGGCCGAGGCTGCCTCCGGGATGGGAGAACGCAAAATCCTCGGCACTGAATCCGCGGGCCTCAAGCAGTGCAACGGCCAGTGCATCCCCCATGACCAGGGTGGCCGTTGTTGAGGAGGTGGGCGCCAGGCCCAGGGGGCAGGCTTCCACCATGACGCTGACGTCCAGGTTGGCGACGGCTTCCCGGGCCAGGGTGGACGTGGCATTGCCGGTCATGCTGATCAGCGGGGCGCCCATACGTTTGATCAGGGGCAGAATCGTGACCACCTCGCTGGTGTTGCCGCTGTTGGAAATGGCGATGACAACGTCCTGCGGTGTGATCATCCCCATGTCGCCGTGGCTTGCTTCTCCGGGATGCACGAAAAACGACGGTGTACCGGTGCTGGCAAGGGTGGCCGCTATCTTGTTGCCGATGTGGCCGGATTTTCCCATGCCGGTCACGACAACACGGCCCGTGCAGTTCATGATGACTTCGCAGGCACGGGTGAACTGGTCGTCGATCCGGCTTTCAAGTGCATCAATGGCGTCACGCTCGATGCGAATGGCGCGGATGGCAGAAGATCGGAAATCGTGGGCAGTCTGTTCGGTCATCGGGCTAAGGGCCTGGCTATCGGGACATTGAAAATGTGGGGCAGAGTATACCATTTTCCCCCGGCAACGATGCCCGGTTACAGGAAGTTCAGTCAAACTGATCATTGCTATCAGTACATTTTGCGCTCTTTGGATTGAGCTCCGGCGCTCCATGGCATAATGTAGCGCCTCTTTGAAAGGTAGGGACTATGGATTCACCGGCTTACATATCGCTCAAGGATGTCGTGTTCTCCCGTTCAGGGCGCCGTATCTTCGACGGTGTCAGTCTGGATATTCCCCGCGGCAAAATTACTGCCATTATGGGGCCCAGCGGAACCGGTAAAACCACGCTGCTGCGTCTTATCGGTGGTCAGCTCAAGCCAGATTCCGGCAGTGTCATGGTGGACGGCCACGAGGTGCCAAAGCTCAAACGCAAGGCTCTCTACAGTCTTCGCGAACGGATGGGCATGCTCTTTCAGAGCGGGGCTCTGTTTACCGACCTGACTGTCTTTGAGAACGTTGCCTTTCCGCTCCGCGTGCATACCAAGTTGCCGGAAGACATGATCCGCGACATTGTTCTGATGAAGCTGGAAGCTGTTGGCCTGCGCGGCGCTCGCCAGCTGATGCCTTCGGAGTTGTCCGGGGGGATGACCCGCCGGGTTGCCCTGGCCCGCAGTATTGCCCTGGATCCTGAACTGATCATGTACGACGAACCCTTCGCCGGCCAGGATCCGATTGCCATGGGCGTGCTGGTCAAGCTGATACGGGATCTGAACAGCTCCATGGGACTGACCAGTGTGCTGGTCTCCCACGACGTACCCGAATCCCTGAGCATATGCCATTACGCCTGCATTATTTCGGATGGCAAGGTAATCGGTGAGGGCACACCGGAGGAGCTCCGGGAGCATCCTTCCGGGAAGGTCCAGCAATTTTTGCAGGGGCAGCCGGATGGCCCGGTGCCGTTCCATTATCCGGCCGAAGGCGCCGCCAGTGACTTCGGCCTGTCGGGAGGTGCCTCTTGATTGACAGAATAGCGGCATTCGGACGCCTGGGGCTGGATATCGTTTCTTCATTCGGTCGTTCCGGTCGTTTCTTGGCGGGCGTTCTGGGCGGTGTTCCCCGCCCGGCAACGGGCTTCCCGCTTCTGATGAAACAGATTTATGCCGTTGGCGTGCTCTCTCTGGCCATTGTTGTGGTGTCGGGCCTGTTTATCGGCATGGTGCTGGGGCTTCAGGGGTACACTATTCTGAGCGACTACGGCTCGGAAGCGGCCATCGGCCAGATGATTGCGCTGACCCTGGTACGTGAGCTTGGCCCGGTGGTGACCGCATTGCTGTTTGCCGGCCGCGCGGGTTCGGCTCTGACGGCAGAGATTGGCTTGATGAAAGCGACCGAACAGCTGTCCAGCATGGAAATGATGGGCGTGGACCCGCTGCGGCGTGTCATTGCGCCTCGCCTCTGGGCCGGGTTTATTGCCATGCCGGTACTGGCGGTGATTTTCTCGGTGGTCGGCATCTGGGGCGGTATGCTTGTGGGTGTGGACTGGCTGGGTGTGTTTGAAGGCTCCTTCTGGGGCAACATGCAGTCGTCTGTGGATTTTGTGGATGATGTCTTGAACGGCGTCATCAAAAGCGTTGTTTTTGGTTTTGTTTGCGCCTGGATCGCGGTGTACCAGGGCTATGACTGCGTGCCGACATCGGCAGGTATCAGTTCGGCGACCACCAAGACGGTGGTGTACTCATCGCTGGCGGTGCTGGGGCTGGATTTTGTACTGACCGCTGTCATGTTTGGCGATTTCTGAAACATCGATCAACGAGATATTACCGGAGCCTGAAATGGCACAGAGAACCACTGAAATCGTAGTTGGCCTGTTCATGATCGCAGGCTGCGCAGCCCTGCTTTTCCTGGCGCTGCAGGTTAGCGGGCTGTCGCCGAAGTCGGCCGAGAGCACCTATACCATTTACGCCAATTTTAACGATACGGGCGGGCTTACGCCCCGCGGTCGGGTCTCAATGGCCGGGGTAACGGTTGGCACCATCGAATCCATCAGCCTGAACACGGAAACCTTCCAGGCTCGGGTCGAGATGTCGATTCATTCGGATGTGGACAATATCCCGTCGGACAGTTCCGCAGTTATACGTACATCCGGCCTGCTCGGCGAGCAGTACATTGATATATCGATTGGCGCCGAGATGGATTCGCTGAAAGAGGGCGATACCTTCTATTCGACACAGTCGGCCATGAACCTGGAGCGGCTGATCAGCAACTTTGCATCGGGCCGTTGATTCGGGCCGGAAAGATCAAACAGGAGATCCTGATGTTTGCACTGAGACACCACATTCTGATCGGCCTCTTCATGGCCCTGGCTCTGGTCGCGCCGACCCAGGCGAGTGAAGCTGAGGAGCTTCGCAAGTATGTGGACGCCAATACCCAGCGGTTGGTGGACAAGCTGAACGAGGAGCGTGGACTCTACGAGCGGGATCCAGAGGCTTTTTATAAAAGCATGGATGAGGCTCTGACCGATTTTGTCGACTTCCGCCGCATCGCTGCCAGGGTGATGGGTCGTTACGCACGCCAGACGACGTCTGAGCAACGAGACGAGTTCGTGGCCAAGTTCAAGCGCAGTCTGTTTGACAGCTACGCCCAGGCTCTGGTTAATGCCGAGAATTTCGAAATCCAGGTCAAGGAGGCGACCATCAACCCCCAGAGTGACGACCGAGCCTCTGTGCAGATGGAAGTGATCAGTGCCTCCGGTAATCGCTACCCGGTGACCTATTCAATGTACAAGACAGCGGAAGGCAAGTGGCTGATGGAAAACGTCATTGTTGAAGGCGTCAACATAGGCCTGGCTTTCCGGGATCGATTCGGCCAGGAAATGGAAGAAAACCGCGGTCAGATCCAGGCGGTGATTGATGGGTGGAGCGACGCTGTTGAAAGTCTGAACCTCAATCAGGAAGTCAACAAATCATGACCACCGGCTCGCCTGTGGTTCAACTCCTGGACGGCGTGCTTGTCGTTACCGGTGAAGTGAACACAGACACTGTGGTCGGCTTGAGAAAGCAGGGTGAGAAGCTGATCCGTTTGGCTTCTGCCGATCTGGTCGTCGACCTCGATGGACTGGTGACGGCCCACAGTGCTGTTCTCTCCATGCTGCTCTGCTGGCAGCGCCTGGCGCATCAGGCAGGCGTTGCCCTTTCGTTTCGTGGCGTCAGCGGCCGTCTGGCCTCGCTGGCAGCCCTGAGCAATCTTGATGATCAGCTTGAGGGGTTTGGTCCGGAAGCCGTCCATCCCGCCCACTGATTTTTCCGACCTCGCTCCCTTTGTTGACCGGACGCTAAAGCTGACCCGAGCGCCGGAATTGGTTACAATCTCGCCCCTGATTTCAAAACACCCGAGGATTTTCTATGGATGCCGCCCAAGTCACCGAGCTGGTCAAAGAAGCGTTGCCCGGCTGTGAAGTTCAGGTACAGGTTGATGGTACCCATTACCTGGTCGTCGTGGTGGGTGACGTATTCGAAGGCCTGCCGACTATCAAGCGCCAGCAGTTGATCAACAAGGCGCTGTTCCAGCAGATCATGGATGGCTCGATTCACGCCCTTCATCCAAAAGCATTTACTCCGGCCGAATGGGCTGAGCGCCAGGGCTGAACGGCCCGGACAAAACAGGATATTTATTGTGGATAAACTTCTGATCAGAGGCCGCAAGCCTCTGGATGGTGAAATCCGGATTTCCGGTGCCAAGAACGCCGCACTGCCGATCCTCGCAGCAACTCTGCTGGCGGATGAGCCGGTAACCGTAGGCAATCTACCGCACCTGCACGACGTAACCACCATGATCGAGCTTCTGGGTCGCATGGGTGTTGAAGTGATCATTGATGAGAAAATGAGCGTGGAAATCCATGCCAACACCATCAAACACTTCCATGCCCCTTACGAGCTGGTGAAAACCATGCGGGCCTCCATTCTGGTGCTGGGTCCTCTGGTCGCTCACTTCGGCGAAGCAGAAGTATCCCTGCCCGGCGGTTGTGCGATCGGTAGCCGCCCGGTGAACCTGCACATCCATGGCCTGGAAATGATGGGCGCGGACATCAAGGTCGAGAATGGTTATATCAAGGCCAAGACCAACGGTCGGCTGAAAGGCGCGCACATCTTCCTGGATACCGTCACCGTAACCGGTACCGAGAATCTTATGATGGCGGCTGCCCTGGCCGACGGGAAAACCATCCTGGAGAACGCCGCCCGGGAGCCGGAGGTTGTTGACCTCGCCGAGTGTCTGATCGCCATGGGCGCAGACATCAAGGGTCACGGCACCGCCACCATCGAAATCAACGGTGTTGAGCGCCTGCACGGTTGCCATTACAACGTTCTGCCAGACCGGGTTGAGACCGGGACGTACCTGGTGGCTGCGGCGGCTACCGGGGGGCGGGTCAAGCTCAAGGATACCCGCGAAGACCTGCTCGAAGCCGTTGTGCTCAAGCTTGAAGAGGCCGGCGCCCACATCAACACCGGCCCGGACTGGATTGAACTGGACATGAAGGGTAATCGCCCGAAGGCGGTTAGCCTGCGTACAGCGCCATATCCGGCCTTCCCGACCGACATGCAGGCGCAGTTTGCTGCAATGAACGCCGTGGCCGAAGGCACCGGTACCATTGTGGAAACCGTGTTCGAGAACCGGTTCATGCACCTTCAGGAACTGATCCGCATGGGTGCGGATATCACGCTTGAGGGCAATGCCGCGATCATCAAGGGTGTGGACCACCTCACCGGCGCGCCGGTTATGGCCACGGACCTCAGGGCCTCGGCAAGCCTTGTCATCGCCGGCCTCATGGCCGACGGCGATACCATCGTAGATCGCATCTATCACATAGACCGCGGGTACGAATGTATCGAAGAGAAACTGCAGTTGCTGGGTGCCACCATCCGCCGCCTGCCAGCGTGAAAGACATCTATCCAGACACTACGGGAAACCGGAAGAATCCATGACAGATTCCATAACCATCGCCTTGTCGAAGGGACGAATCCTGGAAGAAACCCTGCCGCTGTTGGCGGAAGCAGGAATCGAACTGATCGACGACGTCAAAAAGTCGCGCAAACTGGTGTTCCCGACCACGGACCCCAATGTTCGGGTTCTGATTATCCGGGCCACAGACGTGCCGACTTATGTTCAGTACGGCGGGGCGGACCTTGGTGTGACCGGCAAGGACGTGCTGATGGAGCATGGTGGGGAAGGGCTGTATGAGCCACTGGATCTGAACATTTCCCGGTGTCGCCTTATGACCGCTGGACCAAAAGATCAGACTCCTCCATCCGGTCGTATCAAGGTGGCAACAAAATTTGTAAACCTGGCCCGCCGATATTACTCGGCCCAAGGCCGTCAGGCAGACATCATCAAATTATACGGCGCCATGGAGCTGGCTCCGATTCTCGGGCTGGCCGACGAGATCGTCGACATTGTCGACACCGGCAACACGCTGAAGGCGAACGGTCTCGAGGCCCGGGAACTGATTGAGCACATCAGCAGCCGGCTGGTGGTCAATCGTGCCTCCATGAAGATGAAACACGAGCGTATTAACCCCATAATCGAAAAGATGTCCGCAGCTGTGGATAAACGCCGGACCTGATGTCAGTGCCGGCCAGAGTCAGTTAGTCGTTAATCCCATACAGGATTTGAGTTATGACCGCCAAGATCACCCGATTAAACGCTTCCCAAAGTGACTTTAATGATGCGTTGGCCAAACTTTTGGCCTGGGACGACAGCGTTGATCATCAGGTGAACGAGTCGGTGCGCCATATCCTGCATGAGGTGAAGACCCGGGGTGACCAGGCGGTTCTGGAATTTACCGAGAAATTCGATCGCCTGAAGGTTGGGTCCGTCGCCGAGTTGGAAATGGATCAAAGCCGTTTGCAGCAGGCCCTGGACGCGATTCCCCAGGACCAGCGGGTTGCCCTTGAAAAAGCGGCTGAGCGAATTCGCGACTACCACGAACGCCAGAACCAGAAGTCCTGGCAGTATGAGGACGAAGACGGAACCGTGCTCGGCCAGAAGGTAACGCCTCTGGACCGCGCGGGCTTGTACGTGCCTGGCGGCAAGGCTGCTTATCCGTCCTCCGTGCTCATGAACGCGATTCCGGCAAAGGTTGCGGGCGTCAGTGAAGTGGTGATGGTCGTTCCGACCCCGGATGGGGTTGTAAATGACATGGTGTTGGCCTCGGCAGCGATTGCCGGAGTCGACCGCGTATTCACCGTTGGCGGCGCCCAGGCCGTAGGCGCGCTGGCCTTTGGTACAGAAACCATCCCGGCGGTGGATAAAATCGTCGGCCCCGGCAATATTTTCGTTGCCACCGCCAAGCGTGAAGTGTTTGGCGTCGTCGGCATCGACATGATTGCCGGCCCGTCGGAAATTCTCGTGATCAGTGACGGAAAGACCGATCCCGACTGGATCGCCATGGATCTCTTCTCCCAGGCAGAACACGACGAACAGGCCCAGTCCATCCTGATCAGCCCGGATGCTGAATTCCTCGACGCTGTCGAAGCCAGTATCAACAAATTGCTTCCCACCATGGAGCGTGCCGACATCATCCGCACCTCCATGACTGACCGCGCCGCGTTGATCCATGTCACCGACCTGAAACAAGCCGCCGAAGTCTCCAACCGCATCGCCCCGGAACACCTGGAGCTGTCGGTTGAAGACCCAGAGGCCATGCTCGATGACATTCGCCACGCCGGCGCCATCTTTATGGGCCGCTACACCGCCGAAGCCCTGGGTGACTACTGCGCTGGTCCGAACCACGTGCTGCCCACCAGCGGCACCGCACGTTTCTCCTCACCCCTGGGCGTCTATGACTTCCAGAAGCGGTCCTCCATCATCGGCTTCAGCGCTGCCGGTGCAGACCGCATGGGTCGGGTGGCGTCGGTTCTGGCCCGTGGCGAGGGCTTAACGGCACACGCCCGGTCGGCGGAATATCGTATTAAAGATTAAAAGACTTCACCCCCTATGTATGCAGGGCGGCGGGCAGGTCACTCTCCGAGAATGTCGGCGGCCATGGATGGCCGACGCCAAGCGCACATGGATGTGCTCGTAGCGGTTCTCGGAGAGTGACCTGCCTGTCGCCCGTCTGCACCAAATGGAGTGCATAATCGATGAGCAAATTCTGGAGCCCCCTGGTAAACGACCTGGTTCCATACGTCCCAGGCGAACAGCCAAAAATGGCCAACCTGGTGAAGCTGAACACTAACGAAAACCCCTTCGGCCCCTCACCAAAAGTCATCGAAGCCATCCAGGCCGAACTGAACGACGGCTTGCGCCTCTATCCCGATCCGGAAGGCGAAAGCCTGCGCGAGACCATTGCGGCTTACCACAAGATAACGCCGGAACAGATCTTCCTCGGCAACGGCTCCGATGAAGTCCTCGCACACATCTTCTTCGGTTTGTTCCAGCACGGCGAACCGATCCTGTTTCCGGACATCACCTACAGCTTCTATCCGGTTTACTGTGGCCTCTATAACATCGAGAGCAAAAAGGTACCGCTGACAGAAAGCTTTGAAATCAACCCGGAGGACTTCAAACAACCCAACGGCGGCGTGATTTTCCCGAATCCGAACGCGCCAACCGGTCGGTATCTCGAGTTGCAGTATGTTGAAGAGATCCTGGCGGCCAACCCGAACCGCGTCGTGGTGGTGGATGAGGCCTACATTGATTTCGGCGGCGAGTCGGCAATCACCCTGGTCGACAAATACCCGAACCTGCTGGTCTCCCAGACGCTCTCCAAGGCGCGTTCACTGGCTGGATTGCGCGTAGGCTTCGCCGTTGGCCATCCGGACCTGATCGAGGCTCTGAACCGGGTGAAGAACAGCTTCAACAGCTACCCGCTGGACCGCTTGGCCCTGGCCGGTGCGAAAGCAGCCTACGAGGATGAGGCCTGGTTCCGGAAGTGCTGCGATGGCGTGATCTCCGAGCGGGAGCGCGTAACGGCCGTTCTCGAGGGGCTGGGTTTTGAAGTGTTACCCTCAAAGGCAAACTTTATCTTTGCCCGTCATAAAGAGCAGCCGGGTGAGGTTTTGGCGAAAGGTCTTCGTGAGCAGGGCATCATCGTTCGGCACTTCAACAAGCCCCGAATCAGCGAGTTCCTGCGCATCACCATCGGCACTGTTGAGCAGAACGATGCTTTGATTGCTCGGCTCGAATCACTCTAGCCTTTGGGCTAGCGGGCAGCGCAAGGCAGACACCCCTTTCCGGGAACCGCTACGAGCACATCCATGTGCGCTTGACGTCGGCCATCCTTGGCCGCCGACATTCCCGGAAAGGGGTGCCCGCCTCGCTCGTCGAACTTCTCAGAAATAGTCCGGAGCGATTACTGATGGCTGAACGAAACGACATCCTTAAGAAAATCGGCGAATGGCTGCAGCCAGAGAATTTCCAGGATTACTGTCCCAATGGCCTGCAGGTTGAGGGCACGTCGGACATTAAAACCGTCATCTCCGGTGTGACGGCCTCAAAGGCTTTGATCGAAGCCGCCATTGAAGCAAACGCCGATATGATCCTGGTTCACCACGGCTACTTCTGGAAAGGTGAGGACCAGCGAATCCAGGGCATGAAACGAGAACGCTTGAAACAGCTTCTCGACAACGATATCAATCTTGTCGCCTACCACCTCCCGCTGGATGACCATCCCGAATACGGCAACAACCGTCAGCTGGCGGACGTTCTCAATATCAAGAATCCACGCCCGCTCGGCGGTCTGGTCTGGGAGGGTGAGCTGGAAGAAGCGATGTCTCCAGAGAAATTCGGTCTTCACATCGCCAGACAGCTACATCGCGAGCCGCTCTGGGTTGGCGACGGTCCGGCTGCGATCAAGCGGGTAGGTTGGTGCACCGGCGCTGCTCAGGGGTTTATTAACACTGCTATGGACGCTGGCCTCGATGCCTACATCAGCGGTGAAATCTCCGAGCCGACGACGCACACGGCAAGGGAGTGCGGCATTCATTATTACGCTGCCGGACACCACGCGACCGAACGCTACGGCGTTCAGGCTCTCGGAAAAGCGCTAGTGGAGGAGTTTGGGGTAACCCACAAATTCATTGATTGTGACAACCCGGTCTGATCGCGAATAGGTGGTCAGACGAAGGCTTGAAGCGAATTGCACAGAGTTGATGGAGCGGGGTAGTCCCCCCTTTCCGAGAATGTCGGCGGCCAAGGATGGCCGACGTCAAGCGCACATGGATGTGCTCGTAGCGGTCCTCGGAAAGGGGGGGCTACCCCGGTCCCTGCCCAAGCTTGGCAGTCTTATCGAGACTAAACTCCCAAGCTTCCGCGAGAGCAAAAAAGAACTCAGGCCTGCTGAGCCTTATCACCCTTCTTGAGCCCAAAGTCCTCGGCAAGCGTGCCGGAATCCTTGGGATCTGTCTTGGGCGCGTAATCCCGCGGCGGCTCGGAAGCGTCCTCGCGAACCTCTTCCAGGCGCTTCTTGGAAGTCTCCTGCGCCAACTCCTCCATCCAGTCCTCGTCATTGCAAAGACGGTTGGCGCCTCGTGCCATATGCTGGTTCACATCGCGGTAGGCATCGTTGAAGCGGCGCAGCAAATGGGCCGACTCCATGAAATGCTCGTTCACCTGGGCCTGGTAGCGGGTATATTCGCTTCTCAGTTCCTCAATCTGCTGTTCCGCCCGGCGCTGCCGAAGCGACGTTCCCTGCCCGGAACGGCCAACAAATACCCCGATGACAATGCCAACAACCAATGCGGCAATCGCTGCCAGAATCAGGTTTGTCATATGCTGTGTCGTCCTTTTACCTAAAAGTGAGCAAAGCCCCTGTTCGACGAGTATAACGCCCCAGGCTCCATCATCCCATGATTGTGGCCTGCGCCAATCGTCGTATTGCTGCCCAGGTGGCCAACGTGGCGAAAAATCGCCAAATGCGAGACAATATGGCGCCCAAATTTACGATCAACTTCCGGGAATACCTTGATGACAGCTGCGATGTCCTCCGAAACCAGTGCGACCATGACCCCTTGGCAACGTTACCAGAAGGATCTTGAACGCCCGGATTTCCAGAAGGACTCGGCCCAGGAAGATGCGGTCAAGCGCCTTCAGTCACTGTACGACAAACTGGTTGAAGCCGAAAGGGATCGCAGCAAGCCCAAGGCCAAACTTTTCCGCAAGCTCAAAAAAGGCAAGGAAGAGCCGGTCAAGGGCCTGTATTTCTGGGGTGGGGTAGGCCGCGGCAAAACCTACCTCATGGACACTTTTTACGAGTCGCTGCCTTTTGATCGCAAGATGCGGGTTCACTTCCACCGCTTCATGCAGCGTGTCCACAGCGAACTCAAATCGCTCAAGGGCGAGAAAAACCCTTTGGAGCTGGTGTCCAAGAAGTTTGCCGATGAAACTCGCGTTATCTGTTTCGACGAGTTTTTTGTGTCCGACATTGGCGACGCCATGATCCTCGCCACTCTCATGGATGGTTTATTCAGTCGCGGCGTCACCCTGGTGTGTACCTCCAACATCGTCCCGGATGGTCTCTACAAGGATGGTCTCCAGCGCGCCCGGTTCCTGCCCGCTATTGAACTCGTCAAAAAGCACACCGATGTGGTCAACGTTGATGGCGGCGTGGACTACCGGTTGCGGACTCTCGAGCAGGCGGAGCTGTTCCATTCGCCTCTCGATGAAGATGCGGATGTCAGCCTGCGAAAAAGTTTCGATGCTTTGGCGGTTGAGGCCGGAAAACACAGCAAAACGATGGAAATCAATGGCCGTAAAATTCCGGCCCAGGCGCACGCAGACGATGTGGTCTGGTTCGATTTCAAAGACGTCTGCGACGGCCCACGAAGCCAGAACGATTACATCGAGATGGCCAGGCAGTTCCACGCCATCATCGTCAGCAACGTGCCCGTTCTGGGCAAAGAAAAAGACGATCAGGCGCGCCGGTTCATTAACATGATTGACGAATTTTACGACCGCAACGTTAAAGTCATCATCTCGGCGGCGGCACCTATCACCGAGCTTTACACCGGCGGCCGCCTCGGCTTCGAATTCGAGCGCACCGAATCCCGACTGCTGGAAATGCAGTCCCGGGAATACCTCGAAGCACCGCACAAACCATAAAAAAGAAAACAGCCCTGCGTAGGTCGGATCAGCACAGCGCAATCCGACAAGAACCTGCCAGACAACCAACAGAGAGATTCAGAAATGAGCACAGACAACGTCGTTATCGTGAGCGGGGTTCGTACCCCCATGGGTGGATTCCAGGGTAGCCTGGCCAGTGTCAGCGCAACCGATCTTGGAGCGATCACCATCGCCGAGGCCGTAAGACGCGCTGGTCTGCAGCCTGCGGACGTGCAGGAAGTCATTATGGGCAACGTCCTGCCTGCCGGCCTAAAACAGGGCCCGGCGCGCCAGGCCATGCGCAAGGCCGGTCTTCCGGATCACACTGGGGCTACCACCATCAATAAACTCTGCGGCTCCGGCATGAAAGCCGCCATGTTCGCCCACGATCTGATCAAAGCCGGCAGCAACGACATCATGGTTGCCGGTGGTATGGAAAGCATGTCCAACGCTCCCTACATCCTGCAGGGTGTTCGCAGCGGCTACCGCATGGGCCCGGGCCAGGCCCCCCAGGATCATATGTTCCTGGACGGCCTCGAAGACGCCGAAACCGGTCGCCTGATGGGTGCCTTTGCCCAGGAAATGGCGGACAAGAAAGGCTACACCCGGGAAGAAATGGATGAATACGCCATCACCTCCCTCACGCGAGCCAAGAAAGCCATTGAGGAAGGCCTGCTGAAAGACGAGATCATTCCGGTAACCGTGAAAAGCCGAAAAGGCGAGGTGGTCGTTGAGGATGACGAGCAGCCCCATAACGCCAACATCGACAAGATCCCGAGCCTCCGCCCGGCCTTCGCCAAAGATGGCACCGTCACAGCGGCAAACGCCTCTTCGATCTCAGACGGGGCTTCTGCGTTGCTGCTGATGCGCGAGTCCGAGGCTGAAAAACGCGGCCTCAAACCCCTGGCCCGCATCGTCGGCCACAGCACCCAGTCCCAGCATCCGTCCGAGTTCACCTGCGCCCCGGTTGGCGCCATCGAAACCCTGTTCGGCAAAACCGGTTGGAGCAAAGACGACGTCGATCTCTTCGAGATCAACGAAGCCTTCGCCATGGTCGCCATGATGCCGATCCGTGAACTCGGGCTCGACCCCGAAAAAGTCAACATCCACGGCGGCGCCTGCGCCCAGGGTCACCCCGTCGGTTCCACCGGCTCCCGCCTGCTGGTCACCCTCATGTACGCTCTTCAGCGTTACGGCAAAAAGAAGGGCATTGCAGCTCTTTGCATCGGTGGCGGCGAGGCTACGGCCATGGCTATTGAGATGCTCTAAGCCTGGGAGCTTGGCAGGTGCGGGAGTCCCTGGGTACGCGTTCCTCAACAATCGTTTTTGCGGTGTTAGTTGAAGGCGAACTCCATGGCCTGGTGCTGAGGGGGTGAATGTTTCTCCGGGAATGTCGGCGGCCATGGATGGCCGACGCCAAGCGCACATGGATGTGCTCGTGGCGGTTCCCGAAGAAACATTCACCCCCTCGGCGCTTCTCCTTACCTGAAGCGACAATTAAAACTGCAAAAAAACCACCAAAACCAAAGTGGTTGCATCTAATTTTGTTGTCTATAGTGATTCTGTGCGACGGAACCCGGCGGCAAACGGCGTTTACAGGGGGATGATAGCAAAATCATACTTTTGACTGATCAAAGCGCCCGAAGGCGTTAGCTATAGTGCCAACATCACGAGCACTGTGCATGAAGCCTCCAATACATCGTGAACACCAATAATCAGAGCAGCGACTCAGAACAACAATGGAGTAGCCTTCCAATGACAAGAAAAACACATCAATGGCAGCGTTGGACCAAATTACCGCTGGCCGTGGCAGTTGCAGCCGGGATGTCCGGTCAGGCAGCCGCCTATTCGTTTTATGTGGGTGATGTGGAAGCCCAGTTCAACACCACGCTGTCTGCGGGTGCAGGTTGGCGGGTTGAGGATCGAGACAAGCGTCTGATCGCGCAGGGTAACCTTGGCCCCGAATATGCCCCAGGCGGTTCTCTCGCGAATATTGGTTCCTCCACGAACAACTATGACGACGGTAACCTCAATTTTGAAAGCGGGGACACCTACTCCAAAATCGTCAAGGGCAACAGCGAACTCTACCTCAATTACTATGTGGACAACCCTTACCTGACACGCGTAGGCGGTCTGCTTCGTGGTCGTTATTGGTACGACTTCGAGTTGAAAGACGAGAGCAGGGCAGTAGATTACGTTGGACAGCGGCGTGAGCTGAACCCCGAGGCAAAAGACAATGCCTCTGGTGGTGAAATTCTGGACGCCTACATCTTCTCAGATTGGTACTTCGGAAACGTCCCCGTCAGTCTTCGCTATGGAAAGCAGGTAGTCAGTTGGGGTGAGAGCACATTTATCCCGGGTGGTATCAACGTCATTAACCCTGTTGATGTTCCGGCTTTCCGTGCTCCGGGTTCCGAACTGAAAGACGCGTTGCTTCCGGTTGAAATGTTCTACATGTCTGCTGGCATCACCGAAAATGTCACCGTTGAGACATTCGTGCAGGCGGACTGGGAACCGGTTCGTCCGGATGACTGCGGCACGTTCTTCTCCACCAACGATTTCGCTGCTGATGGCTGTGGTCCCGTGCTTCTGGCAGGGCAGCTTTCAGATTCACAAGCGCTTGCGCAGGGATTCGTCGCACCTAGAATCGGTGACCAGGAAGCGGACTCTAAAGATCAGTTCGGGGTGGCAGTGCGCTAGTATGTGCCGGAACTGAATGATTCGGAACTCGGGTTTTACTACATCAAGTACAACAGCCGCCTTCCTTATGTCAGCGGCACAATCAAAGATACCGGTGAACAGTTCCCGAAATACTTCGTAGAGTATCCGGAAGGTATCGACCTCTACGGGATCAGCATTAACACCACGACCCCGGGCGGTTGGTCTCTTGGCGCGGAATACTCCTTCCGGGACAAGGTTCCCCTTCAGTGGAACGCGTTTGAACTGCTGTATGGCGGCACTCAGCTCCGCAATCCGATTGACGGCACGCCGGTAAGTTTGCTCGAGAAGCAAAGGCTGGAAGAAGCTGGCGGTACCCTTGATCCGGGCGTCAGCGTTGCCGGCAATGATCGCTTCAATGTATCCCAGGCGCAGTTTACGTTGATCAAGTTCTTCGACCAGGTTATGGGTGCAAGTCGCCTCTCCCTGATCTCTGAATTCGGCGCGACTTACATTCACGATCTGCCTGGTTACGACGAAGCGCGCTACGGCCGCTCTGGTACCTTTGGTGTAGGACCTGTTCCCAGTGCCGGCGGCGTTGATGCTTGTCCGCTCCTGAATATCAACACGAACTACTGCGAAAACGAAGGCTTCACAACCGACTTCTCATGGGGTTACCGTGCACGTCTGGTTTGGGATTACCCGAACGCGCTGGCCGGTGTTAACCTTTCACCGCAGCTGGCCTGGAGCCACGATGTTGAGGGTTACAGCCCGCAGCCGGGCGGTGCTTTCAACGAAGGCAGCAAGGCCATCGGTCTGTCTCTGCAGGCGGTGTACCAGAACAAGATTACCGGCAACATCGGTTACACAAACTTTTTCGGCGGCAAGCCGTATAACGAGTTGACTGACCGCGATTTCGTGAGTGCTAGCGTTTCATACTCATTCTGAACCCGGAAAGAATTCGTTGAACGAGGGAATTTAAATGAAACTAAACAAGAAACTACTGGCCACAGGCGTCCTGGCAGCGAGCATGTTTGCTGGCCAGGCCTGGGGTGCGGTTTCTGCTGAAGAAGCGGCCAAGCTGGGTAACTCGCTGACACCGATGGGTGCAGAAAAAGCCGGTAACGGTGGCGCCATTCCTGCCTGGACCGGTGGTCTGACAACTCCGCCTCCCGGCTACAACAATGACGGCATCTATGTGAATCCGTTCGCGGATGAGCAGCCCAAGTTCACCATCGATCAGAGTAACGTCGAGCAGTACAAAGACAATCTGTCCCCGGGCCAGGTTGCGATGATCGAGCGCTACGATGACTACTTCATGCCGGTGTATGAAACCCATCGTACGGCTGCCTATCCTGAAGAGGTCATGGAGCAGACCGTTGAAAACGCGACCACGGTTGAGCTGATCAAGGACGGTAACGGTCTGGGCAACTATCAGTCTGCCACCCCGTTCCCGATTCCCCAGAATGGTCTGGAGGCAATCTGGAACCACATTACCCGTTACAGAGGTGGTTCTGTACAGCGTACCGTTGGTCAGGTGACGCCGACTGAAGGTGGTGATTTCTCTGTTGTGAAATTCCAGGACGAGCTTACCTGGCGTACCTACCTCTCGGATTACAATCCGGACGAGGATGCGAACGTTCTGTTTTACTTCAAGCAGGCCATTACCGCTCCGGCACGTCTCGCCGGTAACGTACTGCTGGTACACGAGACCATCGACCAGGTTGCCGAGCCTCGCCGTGCGTGGGTTTACAACGCCGGTCAGCGTCGGGTTCGTCGGGCACCTCAGGTAGCGTATGACGGACCGGGTACCGCGTCTGACGGTATGCGTACCTCGGATAATTTCGACATGTTCAACGGTGCTCCGGATCGCTACAACTGGGAGCTGGTTGGCAAGAAGGAAATGTACATTCCGTACAACTCCTACAAGCTGACCGATCGCAGTCTTAGCTATGACCAGATCATTCAGGCTGGTCATATCAATCAGGATTACACTCGCTACGAGCTGCACCGTGTATGGCATGTTCGCGCAACCCTGAAAGAAGGGGCCCGCCACATCTATGCCCAGCGTGACTTCTACATTGATGAAGACTCCTGGCAGGCATCTGTCATTGATCACTACGACGGCCGTGGCGAACTCTGGCGTGTTGCAGAAGCCCACAATATGCAGTTCTACGATCAGAACGTGCCCTGGTACGCCATAGAGACGCTGTACGACCTGCTCTCTGGCCGCTACCTCGCGCTTGGTCTGACCAACGAGGAAGAGAATCCGTATGAGTTTGGCGTTGAGCGCCGCTCCAGGGATTACACGCCGGCCGCATTGCGCCGCGCCGGTACCCGGTAAGGGTTCTGCAGAAGACCAAAAAACGGCGGGCCTCACGGCCCGCCGTTTTTTTTACACCCTGGAAAACCCTTTCACGTCAAAATTTTGCAGCCCACCCCTCAATTGGTTTAACCTTCTTATCATACTAAAGGCGTACCCGATGTCGGTCGCCATTGAAAAGTCAGTGCAAGATCCACTTTTCCGGCGGTGCAAGGCAGTGCGAGCCGGAGCTAAATGGGGCAGTGCGTGAAACCATTCAATGATGGCTGTGCAGCCAACGACGAATTCCAGTCAGCGAACAGTGGTCTTCAACGGGGCGAGTTAATCAGGGACCTGCTCAGACAACGGGTTCATATTCCCCCGGTTCCGTCCGATTCAATGGTTCGGCCAAAGCTTGATACCAGGATTTCCGAAGCACTGACTTCCAGAGGTGTTCTTTTTCTGGAGGCGCCCTGTGGTTACGGCAAATCCCACGCTGTGGTCAGCGGCCTCGTCAGCGCTCAAATGGCTGCCGATCAAGTCCGCTGGATTACGCTGAACTCCCAGGATAATGCACCATCCCGCTTCCTGACCTTGCTTGCCATTGCCCTGGATCTGCCTGAAACCCCGGAGCAGGGGCTCCAGAGCGGCGCCACCTTCTCGGATACCCTTTCGATGATGCAGGTCGCTTTGGCGCGTGAGGGTTCCGGCCAGCCACGGGTCCTGGTGCTGGACAACCTCCAGAATCTCAGCAATCCCGCCGTAGTGGACCTGCTTCAACAGCTGGTGATGGAATTTCCGAGTGGTTCGTCCATCGTTCTTATCTCCCGTAAGGCGCTACCTTTCGAAACACACAGCCTCGAGCTGGAAAACCGTTTCACCCGCATCGGGTCTGAAACGCTTGAGTTTTCCCGTTCAGAAACCTTCGAGTTTTTCCGGTCCGCCACGACGAAGAGCGAACTCACCAGCGTTGCTGTCGATAACCTCTACTATATGACCGAGGGCTGGGCGACGCCTTTGGCGCTGTATCGTCGGGAGGTTGCTCAGAATATCGAGCGCAAACCCATTCAGGAAACACCGAGCGTTGAAAGGTTTTTGAAGGAGTCGGTGCTTGGCAATCTGACCCCGGGGCAGATGCGGTCCATGCGGGGTATTGCAGAGCTTGAACTGTGCTCCGATGAGCTGTTCCTGGCGCTTGAGCCACTCCTGCCTGAAGCTGGCTTTGTTCCCTCTCAGGCGGCCGAGCGGGGGCTGCCCTTAAAGCCGATGCCGGGCCGTGGTCGCTGGTTTCGTATAAACCCGTTGTTGCAGGAATGGCTGAAGTCGCCCGTAATGGCCGGTTATTCGGAGCGGATGCTTCAGGCGAGCCGATGGTTTGGTGTGCGCGACCAGTTCCCGGAAGCATTGAAATACGCGCTACTCTCTGGAGATGCCGAGGAAGTCATCCGCATCGCCTCTGAGGGATCAGAGGCTTTGCTGTTGGGTCAGGATACCGCATCGCTCCTGCGCCTTCGCAAGAGTTTGCCGGCCCAGCTCCTGGAACGAAGCGTGCGTCTCAGAATTGTCTACAGCTGGGTTCATGCAATTGGCGGCCAGTTCCGGCAGGCGCGAGCGCTGATTGATGGTCTGGCCGAGGCTGACCGACAGGAGCAGGCTGCACGGATTTGTGCCTTGAAAGCGTTTATCCTGAGGGGCGAGGGCAGTGTTGGGCCGGCTTTGGACATGGCTGATGAGGCCCTGGCTGACGGGGAACTCAGTACTCAGGGCCAGCTTGTCACGCAGATGGTCCGTTCAAGTGCATTGTGCGCGGCGGGTCGATTCCCGGAGGCCCGGGAAGCAAACCGGGCTGCGTCGAGGCTCGCAAGAGAAGCGGGCGATTCCGGTTCGGAAGCACTGGCGGTTTATGCCCATGCCCGGATCGAACTGGGCAAAGGCGCCCTGAAACATGCAGAGCAATTGTTGCGCACTGGTCTCGATACCGCCATGCAGGAGCTCTCGCGTCCTGCCCGGATTGGTGAAACCCGCCTGCAACTGAATCTGGTGCTTGTGCTTTGGCATCAGGGCCGTGAAGCGGAAGCAGATCGCCTGTTGGTCACCTGTGGGCGACATGCTGAACAGACCAGGGATCTTGGACTGCTGCTGGCGATGACCATTCGTGTCTTGATGTGTCGGGCCCAGGGTCGACTTGAGGATGCATTTGTCTGGATTGGTCGGGCCGAGCGTACCATGCATTCCTGGCAAGTCGACGAATCACTGTTCGTACCTGTTCTCGAGGCCCTGAAAGCCAACTGTTGGTTGTCGCAGAATCAGATCGACAGTGCCGATCAGGCGGTTCGAAAGCTTGCTCCTTACCGGGAAGCGGGCTGCGTACCGGAGCTTTTCCCCATGATGCCAGGCTTGCTGGACTGCCTTCAGGTTCGGGTCGACCTTGCCCGCGGTGACCTGATAAAGGCCCGGGAAACCCTCCAGGGTATCCGTGAACGGTATGAGGGAGCCATTCCATGGGGCGTGGAGCTCCACATGCGCTTGCTTGAGGCCGTGATCGTTCTTGATGAAAAGGGACCGGTGGTTGCCCTGAAGATTCTGTCTACCGTCGTCAATGAGGCTGCTGCAGAGCACTTCATCAGTCCTTTCCGGGAGCTCAGGAACGAGTTGCAGGAGCTAATGACGAAGGGCTTTGGTCAGCTTCCTGAAGGTGCGTTTAAAGAAGCGCTGGGCGAGGTGTTTGAGCTTCGTGAGGTCGCGGGTACTCTAGACACCCTGGCGGAACCCATCAGTGAGCGGGAGCAGGGCGTGCTTGAGCTGATTGCAAAAGGGCTTTCAAACCAGGAAATAGCTGACAAGCTGCATATTTCCCTGCATACGGTGAAAACCCACGCGCGTCGAATCAATGCCAAGCTGGAAGTGAAATCCCGAACCCAGGCTATTGTCCGGGCGCGGGAGCTTGGGCTGCTTTAAGCTCATCGATTCGCGCATCTTTTTCGGCCCAAACCTGGCTCACCCAGCGCTGGAACGCAATCCGGGTCTCCCGGTTGTTTTCGTAATCCATTCCCAGAAACTCGCCTGGAATTTCCCGCGTCCGCACGTCAATAATAATCCTTCGGATTCGCCCGCAAAGGTAATCCCAAAAGCCGGCCCGGCCTTCGGGATACACGATCGTGACATCCAGCATGGTGTGAATCATGTCGCCCATCGTGCCCAGTACAAAAGCCGTTCCGCCTGCCCTCGGTTTCAACAGGTGCTTGTAGGGTGAGTTCTGGCGATCATGCTTCTCGGGTGTAAAACGGGTGCCTTCCATGAAGTTGAAGATCGTTACCGGGGTGTAGCGAAACTTCTCGCAGGCAGCCTGGGTGGCCTCCACATCCTTCCCCTTCAGCTCCGGGCGTTTGGCGATCTGCTCTTTGGTATGGCGGTGCATAAAGGGAAAATCCAGCGCCCACCAGGCAACTCCGAGTAATGGCACCCAGATCAGTTGTCGCTTCAGGAAGAACTTCAGCAGGGGGATCCGGCTGTTCAGCACATACTGAATGGCGGGAATGTCGGCCCAGCTTTGATGGTTGCAGGTGACAAAATACCAGTGCTTCCGGCTGAGATTTTCCACGCCCCGCACATCCCAGTCGACCTTGTGCAGAAGATCCATCAGAAGATTGTTGAAGCCAATCCAGAGCCACGCGATGGTGTTGAGGATCACCGTGCAGCCCTTGCGTACGGCGGTAATGGGCAGAACGAGTTTAAGCAGGGCGACTGCGAGAAGAAACGGAATCAGCACCAACGTATTACACAGGATGAGAAGGGCCGCCAAAGTCCCCTTCAGCGGCGCGGGGAGAAAATCGAGCATGGGGTAGGGTCTCTAACCTTCAGCCGGGTTGGTTTTCAGTGATGATTGGCGGGGTAGCAAACCGGTTTCCGCTTCAGTAGAAGCCAGCTGTTCAAGGCTGCCAGGTTCGAGGTTTCTGACCACGCTGCGGAAATCGTCGTCGTAAAATTCGAGGTTGTTGTAGTGAATCATTGCCCGAATCTCTTCAATGTATTCTTCTCCGCGCTCGGAGTAGCCAAGCAGACCCTCTGCAAGCTCCAGGCCTGAGAGAGGGGCATTATCACGGCGGTCTTCCAGCCGGACGTCTCGCAACAACTGATAGGTCGGGTGGCGATTCAGGTTCTGAATATACGCACGAACCGACCGGTAGGGTGAGGAGAACTTGGCCACCTCATGGCTCGCGCCCTCAGCCCGGCCGCGGGGAACAAGTCCGCAGCCTTTTGAAAAGCACCACTGGCCAAAAAGGTTATTACCTTTCGTGGCAAACCGGGACGTGCCCCAGGCGGATTCGTTGGCGGCCTGTGCCAGGATCAGAGACGGAGGAATTACATCGAGACGCTTGCGTAGCAGGGCAAACTGCTCGTCGCTGCCGGGCTCTGCATCCACTCGTAATCGCTCGGACTGTTGGGCCAGCCAATCATACTCCTTGCTGGTCAATGTCTCCTTCGCAGCGAGGCTATCCAGGTAGTCGCGCTCAATCAGAATCCTTGAGTTGGCCAGAACAATCCGTGGGTAGAGAAACGAGAAGAACGCGGCCTTCTTCTCCGTGGTGTCCTGATACTGAGAAAAATCTGGCAAGTCGTCGTTGGCCCAACTTGGGAGCGGGGGCAGGGACGACAGTGCGGGTTCGGAGCCTGTGTTATCGGAGTTGATCCGGTCAATACTGGCCTGTGGCGTATAAAAGCCACCGCCGATCGCAAATGCAATCAGGGGGAGCATCAGAATGACGGCCCGTTTACCCGCAGACATAAAACCTCTCGTTTCAATCGATATAGCAATGATTATAACAGGTTATACGAGAGCGTTTGCCAGTTGGGTTTTGTCGGATGCCACTGCCGTCAGGGCAGTCGTGTTGCAACCAGCAAACCGATCTGTTCCTCACCACCCCCTGTGGTTCGGAAGCGCAAATAGAACTGGTCCTGACTGGCGGTATGGAAACCCTCAAGTACAAGGTTGCCTGCGGTGAACTCTACCCTCCCGTCGCCCAGTTGGCTGAGCGCCAGGTCGATGTCCGCCAGGCTCTCCAGCGCAGGTTTTGTCACGGTCTCGTCATCAACGGAATGGGTGCTGGTCAGCGAAGTCGGCGAGAGTGTTGCCGAGCTTGAGGATTCGATGGTCAGCAGGGCATTGTCAAAATGTCGGAGGCGGTTCGTCTGCGATGTCAGGGCCAGGGCCACGCCCTGAAGCCTGAACTGTCCCGAAGCCGGTACGGTGTTCGCGGTTTGTTCCGCGGCAATCAGGATACCGTCTCCAAGCGGACCATCGTCCAGGTTGAATGCCATCAGGGTGCCATCCGGGGTGCTGGCACCGACACCAATATCTGGCCGCTGGAAATCACCGGAAGCGGTGGTGATGTCCAGGTTCAGTCGTCCGATATCCACATCCCCGTTGCTGAGCCGCGAGGTTCGGTTGCTCAGGGTCCAGGATTCTGCTCGGGTACCGGTGGAGTCCGTCGTGACAGTGCCTGAACTGTCTCGTTGTAATGACGTAAAGCTCTGGGATTGGTCAACTGTGCCGCCAGAAATCTGCCATTGGCCAACGCCTGCTTCAATGGTGAGAGGCGTTGTCTCATCGCTGAATCGGGTTCCAAGATACAGCATGTTGTAGTCGCGGCCATTCAGACTGTCTGCGTCGAATCCCTCCTTCCTGAGGAGGTTGATCTCAAGAACCGACAGATACTGATCCTCCAGAGTGCCCAGCCGCCGCAACTGGTCGCCGTCTGCTTCCAGCTCGATCGCTTTGCCAGCGCTGAAATAGCCGCTGATCACCCGGTCGGGCCCCGTGGTTTCATCCTCAGGCGCACTTGTGAAGGCGTCCAGATAGTAGGGATTGCGAGTCCAGCCAATAATTTTCGAGCTGCCCCGGCCGGTAATGCTCTGATACAGGGCCCGGCCTGCCAGCAGGCGAGTGTCTTCCAACAGCGTGGCTGCTCCGGGGGATGAAGAGTGAGTGTTCCGTTCCCAGTATTCAGAGCCCCGAACGAAGAAGTCGTTTCCCGCCTGGTGAATCAGAGCCTCGCGATCGTATGGGATATCGTTGGCCAGAGAGGTCACTCGGATGTTGAAGGCATCAAAGCTGGTCAGGGTGAGAGCCGGATAGACATAGCCGGTGCCATTATCATCGGTCAGCACCTCTTCCTGGGCCGTTCGAACACCCCATTGTCCGGACCCGCTCAGGGTAGACTCGAGAAAGGTCTGCCCCAGCTCGATACCCAGAAATACCGAATTGTAGTCTGCGGAACTGGCGCTGATCTTTCCCGAGGACGTCTCATCGAGCACCGCGTAGTCGGCCATTGCGCTCACGTAACGGGCAAAGTCTCCCCGATCTTCGAGAATATCCAGGGCACCGCCGAGGCCAACATTGGATGGAATCTCAATTTCAAAGTCGTGGACCTGATCGGCGAGGGTCGACCACACATACTTGTTCAGGCATAGCTCGCCGCCTTCATCGGCAACGCAATCCAGAATGGTCTGGAACTCACCGGCCGTATAGCTGCTGAGCGTGTTACGCACCAGATATTCGGAAAAAGGATTCACTTTCACATCCCGGTCCGCATCGGCGGCCAAGGCTCGCATTCGGGTGTTGCCATAACTGGCATCGATAATCACATCCGGTCCAAGGGGCAGGCCTTCTGTGAATTCGATAATGGTGAAACCTTCGCTGTCGGTGCGGCTGGAAATGGGAGGCTCGCCCAGGTTCTGCAGGGCCGGGTTGGTGTAGTAAACACTCACCCTGTCCGGTTGCACGATTCTCAGGTTGCGGCGGGTAGGCTCGCCGTCGCTGGTGACACCACCCGGTACTTCCATGGTTACCCGGACCTCATTGCTGGCCAGGCCGCCTGTGTTCGAGGAATCGCCGGTGCTGCCGGAACTGAAATCATCGACCGGGTTCTTGCTTCCCGCGAAGTCATTGGGCTGGCCGGCCGCGCCGGCAATGGCATCTTCGCCGCTTCCGCATCCCGCGGTGAGCACCAGAGTCGAGGAGAGGAGTAAACCGAGTGTGAATCGCATGCCTGGCTATCCGTGCAGAAAATACAGGCAGACAGTCTAACAGTCGGATTCTCGGGAAAGCGTGAGGAAAAGCACGAAAGAGTCAGGGAGGGAAAGTGAAATAGGCCCGGGAGAACGGGCCTGTTTCAGATGAGGCATGAATCAGAAGAAAATCTTCATCCCGGCCATAACGCCCTCATCGAGATTGACGTCTCGCGAGGAATTCTCGATATCGGTATTCAGGTAACGGTAGCCAGCAAAAACCTCCGCGTTGCGGATCACACGATAGCTGCCACGAAGCTCCAGACTGGTCATGTCATCGGAATCGCCGAACGAGAGAATGCTGGGTGCGTAATGCAGGCCGCCGGTGAACGACAGGCCCGGCACGTTCGGGATGTTGACGGTTGCGAAACCGCCGAGACCGAGCGCTCCACCATCTGCACGGCCCTGATCCCAGAAGATGCCGCGCATGCCGATGCCGGCGGTAGTCGGCAGGTTACCGATCGCAGTGCGGCCCTGGGCATGGAAATCGGCGTTAAAAATATCGCGGCCACCTTCGTGGTAGGTGTAACCGGTGCCAAGCTGGATATCGTTGTTGGTGCCGAAGAAGTTTACCTGGCCCTTCACCGAGTCGTTTGTAAGGCTAAGATCCACGTCACCTGCGAAGGCAGGCGCGGCAGCCAGTGAGAGAACCATCAGGGAAATCCGGGACGCTTTCATAGTTGTGCACCTTCGTTACGTTTTTAGCAGAATTGGCGGTATGTTAACGGGACGCACCGGACCACTCAACTTAAATGCCAGTAAGTCCCCGTTAACTTTCATTTTTCGCAGATCAGTGACGGGTGGTCTCGCCGCCCTGGTCCAGATCCTCCGGTGATGCGTTCTCTGCGGGTACCCGGTATTCCTCGTTGGCCCAGGCCCCCAGATCGATCAGTTTGCAACGCTCGGAGCAGAAAGGGCGCCAGGGATTGGTCTCGGTCCATTCCACGGACTTTTTACAGGTTGGGCATTCAACGTTCATGGTTGCCTTCGGGTATCGGAAACGTGTCTGGATGTCTGTGCCCGTAGTTCGGTAAGCCGGTCTCAGGAGGCAGCAGACGCCTGACAATATTGTTCCAGTACTGCCCGCAGCATTTCAATATTGACAGGCTTGGCAACAAACGAATCCATACCGCATCGGCGGCAGCGTTCCTCGTCTTCTTCCATGGCACTGGCGGTCAGCGCGACCACCGGGATGCGCGCGCGGTTGTGGGTTTTCTCCCATTCCCGCAGGCGGCGGGTGGCTTCAAAGCCGTCCACACGGGGCATCACACAATCCATGAACACCAGATCGAACGGGTGCCACTGCCAGAGGCTGGCCGCAGCCTCGCCATCGTTGGCGGTCATCACGTCGCAACCGAGTTTTTCCAACAGTCGACGGGTCAGGGTGCGGTTCACAGGATTGTCTTCCACCAGCAACACCTTCATGCGGCCGCAGGGAAGCTCCCGGCGTCGGGCGGTATCGGTGGTAGCCTGAAGCGAAAATCGGGTCAGGAAGCGCCGTTCTTCTTTGGCTGCATCGGCAAACAACTGGTTGAGGATCGGCGTCAGGCAGGACTCTCGCAGAGATTTGCTCAGGAAAGCATCTGCACCGGCCTGGCGGAAATGTTCGGCGTCGCCCCGTTGCGGGTTGGACGACAGGATCAGCAGGCGCATATCTGACCAGAGCGGGTTGCTACGGATCTGCCGGCACAGCAGGTCGCTGTCCATATCCGGCACAAAGCCATCCAGAATGATCGCGTCGAACGGCTGATGGCCATCGAACGCCGTTCGCAGGGACGTCAGCGCCTCGCCGGCGGATTTTACCGCTTCGATGTGCACTTCGTGCCGGGACAGCATTTCCAGAGTGATCTTGCGGGATAGCTCATAGGAATCCACTACCAGAATCCGGCGATTCTTCACCATCCGGGTATCCGGCCGAACCCGGGCGGCGTTCTCCGGGGCCACGGGCAGAGTCAGTTCCATCCAGAAGGTCGATCCTTCACCTGGGCGGCTTTCAAGATCCATGGACCCGTCCATCAGGCCCACCAGTTGGCGGCAGATGGTGAGGCCAAGGCCTGCACCGGGCAGTTGACGCTGGAACTGTTGGCCAAGCTGCACGTAGGGCTCGTAAACCAGGGGAACATCTTCCGGGTTGATGCCCACGCCGGTGTCTTCCACCGCAATGCGAAGGCGAGCCTTGTCATCCCGGCGGCCCAACACCTCGATACTGATCAGCACATGGCCGGAATCGGTAAACTTGATGGCGTTGGAGGTCAGGTTCAACAATATCTGGCGAATGCGAACCGGGTCGCCCTTCAGCGCCCAGGGCAGGTTTTCGTCGATCCGAAGTTCCAGTGCGAGGCCTTTCTCCCGGGCGCGAGAGCCAAGCATGTGCACCAGGTCATTGAGAGTTTCTCTGAGGTCAAAGGGAATGTCTTCGAGTACCAGCTTGCCCGCTTCCATGCTGGAGATATCCAGCAGGTCGTTGATGATGGCCGAGAGGCTTTCCGAGGCGCTCAACAAGGTCAGCACGTATTCCCGCTGCTCCTGATCCAGCGGCGTATCGGTGAGCAGGTTGGCGTAGCCCAGCACTGATTGCAGAGGAATACGCAGTTCGTGGCTGACATTTGCGAGGAACTGGTTCTTGGCGTGATTGGCCCGCACCGCCTCGTCCCGTTCACCCTGGGACTGGATCGTGGTCTGTCGCAGGGAGCGGGTGTCCTCAAGGATTTGCAGGCGCATCTTGTTCAGGGCCTGCTCCAGCTCAGAGAGTTCATCTGGCGTTTTTCGGGGTTTGCGCTTGAGCTTCAGCGGGTCGACCAGCGCGTCGAGATTCAGCCGCGCGGCGTAATCGGCCATGGATTCCAGATGCCGGGACAGCGTTAAACGAACGATCACCAGCAGGCCCAGGGTGCCCAGCATGACAACAATGGATTGAAACAGAAGGTTCAGGAGCGCGCGGTTACGCAGGTCTTTGTAGATCTGGTCTATGGAGGAGGTGACGGTGAGCGTGCCAACGTTCTCAGGACTGCGGTTGTTGGAGCGGTCAAAAACCAGTGGAAAGGTCTGCGATATGACCCGGCCCTCAGGGTAAGTGCCGGTGCTGAAGGTTTCGCCGGTGCTGGTCACCACCCGCCCGTACTGGACAGCGGGCACTGCTTTCATATCATCCAGGCTGTTGGCCACCTCGCTGAAATTCATCAGCCAGATGTTGTTGCTCATGCTCCCGGAAACCAACTCCGCGGCCCGTGTCTGGTCATTCAGCAGATCGTTCTTGCGCCGCTCGAATTCTCCGATCAGCTGAACGCCCGTTGCCACCAGAGACAGAAAAAGGCTGAACAGCAATACGTAGGCGAGCAACCTTGCCGCCAGTGGTCGTATTCCCAATCGTTTGAAGAACCGCTTTGAAGGCAAGGCACATATTCCCTGTGTCGACTACAAAATCACCAAAAGAAGTTTAACAGACCGTCAGCACTTCGACACGTTTCCGTGAATGATCATTCACGAATCGGAATCGCACGTTCAAATCGTACAGATGCGCTCCGTAAATGCGCTCTTCTTCCCGTCCTCTGCGAAAGGAGGGGCGTGGATCGTAAGCCACCACATCCTCGATCAGCGCTCGCAGTTCCGGATACTCTTCGGGTGACAGCTTGCCAATCTGGGCCTCCGCTTCCGGCAGAAAAACCACGTCGAGTTTTTCCGTGGGTGGCGAGTCTGCCCAGCCCAATGTCGCTTCAGGAACTGAATCGGCAAATGGCAGGTAGGGTTTGATATCCAGTATCGGTGTGCCCTCGATGAGGTCATGATCACTAATGCGGAGAATGAGTTGTCCATCTTTGCGCACCAATCCCTCATTGCGAACGACCGAGAGGCCGAGGCTGTTTGGGCGAAACGGAGACCGGCTGGCAAACACACCCATCTTGCGATTGCCGCCCAAGCGGGGAGGGCGGACCACGGGCCGCCAGTCTGCCCGCACCGCTTCGTGAAACTGAAAGGTCAGCCAAAGGTGGCTGGCGGTCTCCAGCCCACGGAAGGCATCTTCCCGGTCAAACGGTGGCCGGATGATCAGCTCGGCCCGGGCATGACGGGTCAACCCCGGCTGGCGAGGCACCCCGAACTTGTCCTGAAAGCATGAGCGGGTAATGGCGATAGGCGTGAGAGTAAGGGCCTCGGTCGCGGGTTTCGAGGGGTGTCTTGGCATTACAAACGATCATCCTCAATGATACCGGAGAAAAACATTTCCACCCGAAACACCACAGAAGCACGGTCTTTAAAGCTATCCTCCCGGGGGAATTCCAGTGCTGGAATCAGCTCCGCATAGAGCCAGTTGCTGTGTAGACGGTAGCGGAACGTGAGATCGCCGAACGCTGATGTGGTGCGCCAGGAAGGTTTGCTTTCCCCAAGTACGCCCAGCCGGGGCGTTACAATCAAGCGGTTATTCATGCGCTTGCGCATGCTGAATATCTGAGCCGCAACAAATTCCTTGTCGTTGTGCACCCACTCCAGTTCTGAAGACGAGCGAAAATACCAGTCATTGCCCACCGGGCGCCCAACGCCAATCCAGGTTCGCTCGCCCCAGCCATCCTGATGAAAATAATAGAACCGTTGCTGAGCGTTCAGAATCCACTTGTCGTCCAGCTGCCAACGTTTCTCAGCCGTTGCCCGCCAGAAGGCGTCTGGAGGAAGCCGTAGGCGCACACCCACGTCGTTGGAAAAGTTGATGGCGTCACCAATCTGGGTCAGGTAACGCAGTGCACCTGTGGCTTCCGTATCGGAACGCTCGGGCTCCGTAAGCTGGCGGTCCCGTTGGCGCTCCCCGAGAGGAATCAGGTCTTCGCTCTCGCTCTCGATCACCAGGCGCAGTTTCCGGCGGGTGGTGGGAATATCCAGCCGGAACCGAGCCTCAGGCTCAAATTGTGCCGGGTCGCCGTACTCGGATTCAGTCGCAAAGCCAATGCGCAGGTAACTCTCGTTGTTGGGGAGACTCTGGGAGCTGCCCGATAAGGTACGGTCTGCCCACTGGCCAACCGACTGGATCTTTTGCCCGTGAAGACGCTCCTGCCGCAGCACCCAGTTACTGAACTTCAGCCAGTAGGAATCCCGGGGATCGGCCCAGTATTCGTCCGGCTCAAACGTATAGAATCCGATCGGAAGCTGACCCGGAGAGAGAATCTCAGCCATGGAACGTTCTCGAACCTCAAACACCGGCTCGATGCTGTAACTTGGAGAAGAGATCGTCAGAGAAAGCGCAGCCGCAAGGGCTGCCATGCGATAGCGGGAAAACCAGTCAGCCAAAGTCCACCAACAACCGTTCATGCAGCTCCCGCACCTGACGCGTTACTTCATCCAGAGGGCGGTCATTATCAATCACCTCATACGCCCGCGCCAGCCGATCTTCGCGCGACATCTGAGCCGCAATGATCCGCTCAACCTGCTCCCGGGAATTGGTGTCCCGGGCCATGGTGCGCTCAATCTGGGATTCTTCAGGCACGTCGATCACGATAATGCGGTCAACCAGTTCGTGCTGGTCGGTCTCGAGAAGGAGAGGGGAGACCAGGAGCACGTAAGGAAGCTGGTAGTTTTCCGGGTTCAACTGCCGAATCAATTCCTCGCGGATGATTGGATGCAGCAGCGACTCAAGCCAAAAACGCTCTTCCGGCTTCTCAAAGACAATCCCACGAAGCTGCGCCCGATCCAACGCACCCTCAGAAGTGAGGATCTTCTTCCCAAAATGCTCTGAAATCCGTTCCAGTGCAGGCGTTCCCGGCTCAACCACCTCCCGGGCAACATCATCGGCATCCACCCAGTGCACGCCAAGCTCACCGAACAGGCGAGCCACAGTGGATTTCCCGGAACCAATGCCGCCGGTCAGGCCAGCAATCTTCATAAATCAGACTCCCAGGAATCCGTACCAGAACGCTTGAATCTCAGTTCCAAACCACAAACAGAGCAGCCCGGCAGTCGCCAAATACGGCCCAAACGGAATCGGCACTTCGCGCCCATGCTGCTTGAACACCATCAAGCCGATACCGACAACGGCACCAACCACCGAGGAAAGCAGGATAACCGCTGGCAACAATTGCCACCCCAGCCAGGCGCCGAGTGCGGCAAGCAGCTTGAAGTCCCCGTGCCCCATTCCTTCCTTGCCGGTAACCAGCTTGAACAGCCAGTAGACGGACCACAGAGCCAGATAACCGACCACCGCCCCCCAGAACGCGCTGTTAAAATCGGTCAGCACGCCAAAGTAGTTCAGCACCAGGCCAAGCCACATCAGTGGAAGGGTAATACTGTCTGGCAGTAGTTGAGTGTCGAAATCAATAACTGTCAAAGCCACCAGAGCCCAAACCAACAAAAGGGCCCAAAGCGCCGACTCGTTCGGCCCGATGACAGCAATGGTCACCACGGAAAAAATCGCGGTAACCGCCTCAATGATTGGATAGCGCGGCGAAATGGGAGCTTTACAAGAAGCGCATTTGCCCCGAAGAACCAGCCAGCTGAGGACTGGAATATTTTCCCACGCCCGAATGCCATGGCCGCAGGAGGGGCACGTGGACGCCGGCTTGGCGAGGGTAATCCGCTCTTCCTCCTTACGCTGCTTCTCAGGCAGCTCCAGGAATTCCTCGCACTGGCAGCGCCAGTCCTGATGCATCATTTTCGGCAGCCTCAGAATGACAACATTCAGGAAGCTACCTACGCAGAGAGATACAAGAATAACCGAAAGGTAAAGTAGCCAGGGGGTGCCAAGCAATGTTTCTAGATCAAGCACTTAGCCAACCACCTTACCCATCTGGAAGATCGGAAGGTACATGGCGATGATCAAGCCACCCACCAGCACGCCCAGAACCGACATGATCAAGGGTTCCATGAGGGACGACAGGTTATCAACCAGATCGTCAACTACGGCCTCGTAATGATCGGCGACTTTGGAGAGCATTTCATCCAGGTTACCGGACTCTTCACCGATAGCAGTCAACTGAACAGCCATAACCGGGAAGATGTCAGCATTGCGCATTGCTGCTTGCAATTGCGTGCCGCTCGCGACCTCGTCCTTGATCTTGTTGATTCCGTCTCTGTATACCGCGTTACCGGTTGCATTTGCTACAGATTCAAGTGCGTCTACCAACGGTACACCGGCAGCAAATGTAGTCGACAAGACCCGCCCAAACCTGGCAACCGCTGATTTGTCAAGAACCTCGCCTATAACCGGAATTTTGAGGGTGTACTTATCGATGGCATCTGAGAACTTCTTAGACCTGTACTTTGCCTCCTTAAAGAGAAAAACAAAGCCAACAATGCCTAACAAGCCAATAAACCACCATTTCTGCATCCACTCCGAAAGGTTTACCACCATCTGAGTGAACACAGGCAGGTCGGCCCCAAAGCCGGTAAACAATGCTTCAAACTGAGGAACAACTTTAACAAGCAAAATCGCTGTTACGATAATGGCGACAACGACAACGGCCGCTGGATAGGTCATCGCTTTCTTGACCTTCTTCTTTAGCAGCTCACTCTTCTCGAGGTAGGTGGCAATCCGGTCCAGCATCTGTTCAAGTGCACCGGCTTTTTCGCCAGAATCGACGAGGCTGCAGTACAGGTCGTTGAAATGCCTCGGGTGCTTTCGCAGGGCACCGGCGAAGCTGGTACCTGAGGCAATATCATTCCTGATCGCAAGAATGAGTTCCTGAAGCCCTTTGTTTTCCAGCCCGTCCGCGACAATGTCAAAGCTCTGAACCAGAGGAACGCCTGCCTTCATCATGGTGGCTAGCTGGCGGGTAAGCATCGCTATGTCAAAGGGTGTGATCTTCTTGCTGCCGCCAAAGAGTGGTTTCGACTTTTTCTTCACCTTGCTTGGCACGATCCCTTGCTTACGAAGCTGCGCTTTCACAAGTGCAAGGTTGGTTCCGGAAACCTCACCGGTCGCCTTATTACCTTTTCGGTCTTTGCCTTCCCAAACGAACGCCTGGAGCTTTTGTGCTTTCTCTGCCATGTCTAATCCTTCGTCACGCGATTGGCTTCCTCAAGACTGGTCACACCCTGAATCACCTTCAGAAGCGCTGCCTGCCGCAAGTTACGGAAGCCCTCTGCCTGAGCCTGTTTTGCAATTTTGATGGAACTGGCCTCTTCCATAATCATGTTTGCCAGCTCGTCGGTAATCTTGACCACCTCGTAAATACCAACGCGGCCTTTGTATCCCCCATTGCATTTATCACAGCCCTTTGGGCGGTACAACGTGAAGCCTGTATCAATTTGTTCCTGTGTGAACCCCTCCGCCAAAAGCACGTCTTTGGGGATGTCTGCGGCTTGCTTGCAGCTGTTACACAACCGCCTGCCCAATCGCTGCGCGATAATCACACTTACCGAAGTGGCGATGTTGAATGAGGGAACACCCATGTTCATCATCCGCGTGAGCGTTTCGGCGGCACTGTTGGTGTGCAGTGTGGAAAGAACAAGGTGGCCGGTTTGTGCGGCCTTGATCGCGATGTTGGCGGTCTCCAGGTCCCGAATCTCACCCACCATGATTACGTCGGGGTCCTGGCGGAGGAAGGCTCGCAATGCTTCGGCGAAGCCGAGCCCGACTCGGGTGTTCACGTTTACCTGATTGATCCCTTCAAGGTTAATCTCGGCCGGGTCCTCGGCAGTTGAGATATTCCTTTCGGCAGTGTTTAGGATGTTCAGGCCGGTGTAGAGCGAAACCGTTTTACCTGAGCCAGTTGGCCCGGTTACCAGAATCATACCTTGGGGTTGTTCGAGGGCCTCAAGATAAATCTGCTTCTGGTCTTCCTCGTAACCAAGAACATCAATGCCCAGCTTGGCCTGGCTCGGATCCAGTATCCGCAATACGATCTTTTCGCCCCATAGAGTGGGTAGTGTGTTTACCCGGAAGTCGATGGCCTTGGTTTTGGACAGTTTCATTTTAATCCGTCCATCCTGAGGTACACGCCGTTCGGAAATGTCCAGCTGCGCCATGATTTTTACCCGGGCAGAAATTTTGGGCGCCAATTTGATGGAAGGCCGCGACACTTCTTTCAAAATACCGTCCGTGCGGTAGCGAACCCGATAAACCTTTTCATAAGGTTCGAAATGCACATCCGATGCGCCGCCGCGAATCGCATCCAGCAACATTTTGTTCACATACTTCACGATAGGTGCATCGTCGACATCACTGGCAGAAACAGCGTTGTCGTCTTCCTGTTCGCCGCCCTCTGTCTCTACACCCTCAAGGTCTGCATCCTCCAGATCCCCCATGGAGGTATCCTGAGATTCCAGGTATTTTTCAATGGAGTCACGGAGTTTTGCGTCGTCTACCAATACCGCATCGGTACTCAGGCCGGTGTTGAATTTGAACTCATCAAGCGCCTGGATATTGGTCGGGTCAGAAACAGCAATAAACAGCCGGTTTCCGCGCTTGTAAATAGGCAGAGCGTTGTGCTTGCGGATCAGCTTTTCGTCGACCACCTTCTCCGGAATCATTTCCGTCGCAAACGCCGAGAGATCCAATACAGAAACACCGAATTCCATGGCAGCCGAGAATGCCAGCCCGCTGCTATCCGCCAGGTTGTTCTGAACCAGATAGGTGATCAACGGTATTCGGTTTTGTGAGGCTTGAATGAATGCGTCTTTGGCAGTCGCTTCATCTAGAAGCCCGTCCTCAACGAAACGTCGTGCCAGGCCGGTGAGAGTTACTTTGCTGCTGTCAGTTGCCATAAATACGGTCAGGAGTCTGTTATAAGTTGCTGAAACGGCTTTCAGATTAATTAAAGCAGAGTTTAGATGTACATGATGGCTTTTGAAAGCACAGAGTGTTTGGCTGTTGTCTGGTGACAAAAAATGTCACTCCCTGACCACGGGCGGCGCCCGCACGTGACGATTTTGACCTGTAGCCGTTTGGGGCAGAGTATTCAACTCGCTGTTTGGAAAGAATAAAACAAAAAAAAGCTGAGTTGGCACAGCATCTGCTTAGTGATTGGCAGGCCGCTCCCGCACTGGAGTGTGACTGACTATCTTTCGGAGATGAACTATGAAGGCAACACAAAAAGGTTTTACTCTTATTGAATTGATGATCGTGGTTGCGATCATCGGTATCCTGGCAGCGGTCGCCATTCCGGCGTATCAAGAATACGTGGGCACCTCTCAGGGCGGCGCGGTTGTAAAAGGTATTAACCCTTTCGTGGGTAAAGCCCAGGTTTGTACGCAGACTGGAATCGACTGCGATGGTCTCGTTACTGAGATTGGCAATACTGCAGCTTTGACTGGTCCCGCTGCTGCAGCTATCGGAGACACAATCACTCTGACTTGGGCTAATGACTTCTGTTCTTTGGAAGCCGAAGTTACTCCTGATGGTGCTGTGGCTTACGATATGTCTGCGGTGTCAGGTGACGCTGCCGACTTGGCTCAGTGTATTGAAGGCGCTGGTGGCGTTGGTAGCTAATACAGTTATCTAGCATCTCTTGCGAGCAGAGGCCCTCACCCCGGTGAGGGCTTTTTTTTGAGGTTTCACACGTGCTCTTTGTTACCCTCTCCGTAGTCTGTTTCAGTGTTGCACTTTTCGCTGCGTTGTTTCCCGTCAACGTGGACTACTACTCCCTTCAGCGTTTTGTTTTTTGCGCAGTAATTTGGCTCGCAGCCTGGATCCCTTTGATCGAAAAGCGGCGGCGGGGTGAAAGCGACAGGAAATATAGTATGCTGCTCTGGTTTGCTCCTCTGCTCGTTTCATTTTTGAGCGGAGAGCTCTATGGGGCGACCTATCGTGTCGAGCCATTGATGTTCTTTTTCTTCTTTTTCGCAACTATTGTTTTTGGGAGCCGCCTCGCACAATCTGATTGCTTTGAATTGACAGTTGCAAGGTTCTTGAGTGTTGCAGCGCTGTCCAGTTTCGTTTACGCGCTGGTTGCGCTGATGAATTATTCATTCGCGTTGTTAGAGGGTCTCGAAAACTTTGATTTTGCGTTGGCTTGGGGAGTGCCAAATAAAAGATATTGGAGTCACTTGGCAACTTGGGTTATTCCTTTGCTTGCTGCTGCCCAGAAAAAGAGCAGCTTGGCTTCATTTACTTCGATAAAGGTGCTGATTTTCATTTCAGGGGGCGCATGGTGGTGGATACTGTTTTCAACATCCGCCCGTGGAGCCGCGATTGGATTGATTGTGGGCGCACTGGTCGGAGTGTTTATATTTCGTAAGAGTTCTTTGGAGTGGGGGCGATGCTTTGCTTTGCAATTGCTCACGGGGCTTGCTTCATGGGTTTTACTGACCCTGTTTATTCCCGATTTGTTGTACGGGAGCTCAAGCTCTCTCGGACTAAAATCCGGCACCTCTGGGCGTATTCCTTTATGGGACGAAGCCTGGCAAATGAGTTTGCTTCGTTTCCCCGTCGGTCTTGGCCCCCAGTCGTGGCTGACCCATCCGCCCATTACCGATGCATATGCTAACGGCAAGCAGTTTGGGCATCCGCATAACATGTATTTGTTGTGGGCGGCAGAGTACGGCTGGATTCTAATTTGTACAATGGTTTTAGCTGCGCTTGGAGCGGCCAGGAAGCTAAGGGCACGGCGGCTTGAATATTTGGTCGCAAAGCGTGACGCCACTCTGATAAATGGGATCGTGGTGTCAACCGTTGCAGCGTGTGTGCATGCAAGTGTTTCGGCAGTTTTTATGGCGCCAGCTTCCCTGCTTATCGGTTTCTTGGTTTTAACAACGCTATTTGCGTGGCTCCAGATTCCTGATGCTCGAAACTCCAGAATTCCGCAGCAATACAGATGGGAACAACGGTTTCTAAGGACTGTTGCCATGCTTTCAATTCTGCTTGGTGTTCTCTGGTTTGGTGAGATCTATAGATACTACCAAGGCAACCTTGTGGATAGGAGTGTTTATAAGGGGCAGGGCATGATGCTGTACACGCCGCGCTTTTGGTCACATGGTGACTATCCGCGGCAGTTTAAAAAGAGCTCTGGCCTATAACTGATTGTAATTCAGGTTTTTTTATTTTGGGCACGAACCTTGCTTTTAATTCTTTAACAATGATTAAGCAAGGTGGTATCTGCAAATGCACAAGCAATATGGTTTCACGCTCATTGAGTTAATGATCGTTGTAGCGATAATCGGGATATTGGCAGCCGTGGCAATACCTGCTTATCAATCCTACGTCGCGAGCGCTCAAGGAAGCGCCGTAATGAAGTCAGCGACGCCTTTTGTAATCAAGCTGCAGGTTTGTGCCCAAACTGGAAACGGTTGCCAACAACTCAATGATGCTATTTCAGCTGATTCAGATCTAAGTATCGCTCCAAATGCGGCTCGGGGTGCTACTTCTGTTCTTTCGGTCGCAAACCAAGGATGCACCCTTGAGGCAACTGTATCCGATGCAGGAACCGTCTCCTATGCGATCACGGGGATCCCGCCTTTGTCAGATGAACAATGTGAGGTTGGTGCTGGTTTGGGGTCGTAGCTTCAGAAAAGTGAAGCTGGCTTCAAACCTCCACCTCCTCAAACAATTCCGGCACCTCAACATCCCAGCCAAACTTGTCCCGAATCCGTTTGCGCATAACGTCACTCGCGACGAGCTCCCCGTGAGTGACATAAACCTTTTCGGGTTTCAACGAGCTTTGCCCCAGCCACGCCAGAATCTCGTTGTAGTCACCATGTGCGGAGAGAGAATCCAGGTTATGAATCTCCGCCTTCACAGGCCAGTACTCACCGTGGATCTTCACTGATTCCGCACCGTTCACCAGTGCATCACCGCGGGTGCCAGGCGCCTGGAAACCAGCGAACACTACGCTGTTGCGGGGATTTGGGAGTAGCGTTTTCAGGTGGTGTAGGACCCGTCCACCACTGGCCATTCCGCTGGCGGAAATAATCACACATGGGTAGCGCACCGCGTCCAGCTCTATGGACTCTTCCACCGTGCGTACAAACTCGGTTTTCTCATCCATCAGTTCGCACTGAGCGGCATTCAATTTGTGCTCTTTGTGGTGCTTGCAGAAGATCTCTGTGGCCTTGATGGCCATCGGGCTGTTCAGGAAAACCGGCAGTTTGGGTATCTTCCCGTCCCCCATAATCTTGTGAATCACATACAGCAGCATTTGCGCACGGCCCACTGCAAAGGCCGGTAAAAGCACGATACCGCCGCGCCCCGCCGTGCGGGTAATGATTTCAGCCAGCTCTGCTTCCGGATCTGTCTCGCCGTGGGCCCGATCCCCATAGGTTGATTCACAGATCAGCACATCGGCCTTCTGCAGCGGCTCCGGCGGGCGCATTATGATGTCGTTCTGACGCCCAACGTCACCACTGAATACAACCGTTCTGTCTGCCCCTTGATGATGAACGTGAACGCAGGACGAACCCAGAATATGCCCCGCCGGGGTAAAGGTTACCTGGAACCCCTTTACCGGCTCGAACGCCTCATGGTAGTGGAGGGACTCGAAATGCTTGAGGGCTTCCCAGGCGTCTTTCTCGGTGAACAGCGGTTCCGGTTTTTCGTGCTTGGAGAATTTCTTGCGAAACGCGTATTTCGCATCCTCCTCCTGTAAAAAACCGGCATCCGGCAACAGAACCTTGCAAAGTTCGTGGGTGGCTTTGGTGCAATAAACCTTGCCCTTGAAGCCGTTTTTTACCAGGGCTGGCAGGTAGCCGGAGTGGTCAATATGGGCATGGGTGAGCACCACCGCATCAATAGTGGAGGGATCCACGGGAAACTTCGCCCAGTTGCGCCGGCGCAGGGTCTTTACGCCCTGGTACATGCCACAATCCACCAGCACCCGATGCTTCTCATCTGAAAGCAGGTAGCGGGAGCCCGTGACTGTTCCTGTGCCGCCAAGGAAGCGAAGTTTCATAGAGCCATCCTTCTCGATCTTTATGGAGGGAGTGTTACTATTGCCTATGATAGTTCATAACGTTTTGATCTGAAGCAGGAAGCGAATCACATGCATTACAGCTCCATCCTTCCGGACGTGATAAAAGTGGCCGATGCGGCCAGTGAGAAAGTGCTGCACATTTACCAGTCTGACTTCAAGGTGAGCTACAAGGCCGACGCTTCTCCAATTACCGCTGCAGACACCGCTGCCCACGATATCATTACCCATGGGCTTCGAAGCATCAGCCGGGATATCCCGATCCTTTCGGAAGAGGGCAGCGATATCCCCTGGGAAGAGCGCAAACACTGGCGCCGCTTTTGGCTGGTGGATCCCGTCGACGGCACAAAGGATTTCACCCAGCGCACCGGCGAGTTCACGGTAAATATCGCCATGATCGAAGATGGCCAGCCAGTGATGGGGGTTGTCATCGCGCCTGCCCTGAAAGAAGCTTTTTGGGGAATTGTGGGAGAAGGGGCCCACATGCGGGACCGTACCGGCAGGGTTCATCACATTCGAGTGGCCGAGCCAAAACCCCTGAAGCGGGTTGTTGCCAGCAAAAACCACTTGAATGAAGAAACCCGGGCATTCATCGAGGCATTGGGTGACCATGAGCTGGTGCAGGCGGGTAGCTCCCTCAAATTATGCCGTATCGCCGAGGGGCATGCGGATATCTACCCACGGCTGGGTCCTACCTCTGAGTGGGATACCGGTGCTGCCCAGGCCGTATTGATGGCTGCCGGCGGCAAAGTGCAGACGCTGGATGGGGAACCCCTCAAATATGGTAAACAAAATGTGTTAAATCCGTATTTCGTTGCATCGGGAAGCTGGTACAGTCCCCGGCCATGACCTGGTACGCTCTTCAACACAAGCCCGCTCAGGGCGACCGCGCTCTTCAGCACCTTCAGAACCAAGACATCGCCTGCTTTTACCCAAAAATCAGTGTGGAGAAAATCAAGGGCGGAAAGCGCTCGAAGAAACTGGAACCGTTATTCCCTGGCTATCTGTTCGTAAACCTTGAGCAGACGGATCCAATGTGGTCGAAGCTTCGTTCCACCCGTGGTGTGTTGAGAATCGTCGGCTTCGCCAACAAACCCGCACCCATAAGCGATGCTGTGATCCAGCATATCAAAGATAGCCTCGACTCGGTGGCAGAGCAGGGCGGCATCAAGCCGGGCCAGGCCGTACAGCTGAGCGAGGGGCCTTTCGAGGGCATCAATGCCATTTTTCAGGCCTATGACGGCGAAGAGCGGGCAATTGTGCTTGTCAGCTTTATGCAGAAGCAACAGAGTATCAGAGTCCCGGTATCTGCTATAAAGAAGTAACTGTCGTGGCCTTTGCCCAGGGGAAAATATTGGGTATTCGGTTCCGGCGCCGAGTAGAGACATCCTTGGCTTAAAGCATCAATAGAGGAGCGCAGATGGAAGAGATGCCGCGAGAGCGTCGATCAGAGGCAGATGACGAAGTTAGTCTTGTGGATCTGACCTTTATGTTTCTGAAGCATCGGAGAACCTTCTATCTAGTATTTTTCTCTGCGCTGGTTTTTGGTGTCATTTACGCTTTTTTCGTGCCTCACAAGTACGAATACGTCACTCTCGTTGGGCTTGCAGAGAAGGAGCCCGGTACCTTTATCGAAAAGCCGGGTACTGTTATTGCAACTCTGGAGAATCGTTGGCTTCCTGAATATCAGGCATTATATCAAGCAAGCCATAATCAATCCTTGCCGTTCGATATCCACTTCGTCAACCCCGAGAGTACCGCTTTGATTCGAATGTCTTCAGAAGCCTCAGTTGAGCAGAGTGAAGAGGTGAGGCGGGCGCACGCTCATTTGGTCAATGAGTTAGAGCAGAGTCAGTCAGCCGAAGTGTCGGTTGTGAAGGGGGCTCTTGAAAGCCAGATAGAGTCTCTGTCTCAGACGGTCGGCATGTTGGAGAGTTACAACGACGCCGGCGAGGCTATAGCAGGAACCGTAGAAAAGCGCTTGTCACTGGAAGCGACCCTGGAGTCAATTCAGCCAATGGAAGTTCTTGCTGAAAGCCGACAAAGCTCGGAGCCTATCGGTCCGGCGCGAACCCTGATCGTTGTTTTGGCAGGCATGCTCGGATTGATGGGAGGCGTTTTTTCGGCGTTCTTTATGGAGTTTGCCCGCGTTGTGAGGGCCAGGGTGAGCGAAAGCTAGTCGATTTCCCTGCATTTGTGATCCTTTAACAATTCTTTACTGCGGTAAGCCTCTGAAACCGCACCTGTCAGACTTTTTGTCACTTGCTTGTCACAGGCGATGCCGTAAAATCGTCACGCTTCTGAAACAGAACATTCATCTACCGACAAGGAAATAGTTGGGATTCAGTTGTTCCCTTCCTTTTGCCTGTTTCCTGTCGATTTTCAGATTATTCATATTTATGACCTTAAAACACTGGGCCCTGGTCGGTGGGGCGGTAGCGTGCTTAAGCAGCCCCCTCCTTTGGGCGGCGCCCTGGCTTGAGCCGGGGGATTCACGGGCCAGGTTCGCGGCTCAAAAGTTGGCAGACCGTGGCCATATGGACCGTACTGTGAGCACCTGGCCGCTGATGTGGAGTGCAGTTCACAGTGGTTTGCAGCCCAGTGTGAGTGCGGATCATTCGTCCGTAGGCGCTGCCGCGGCCTACCTGCTTTTCGAGCAGGAACAGCAGGCGCAGCCGGGGTTTCGCGGTGAGTACAGTCTGTATGGCAGCAGCGAGATTCCGGGTATTCGTGGGTTTGATCAGAAAACTCTTGCGAAGGTTGGAACGGCAATCGATCTTCAGTGGCAGGGCGAAGTCTGGGCCCTAGGGCTCCACCCCGGCTATGCCCATGATCCAGATGATGATGAAGAACTGCGCCTGGATGGCTCCTATCTTGCAGCAGCAGCCGGCAACTGGGTGTTCGGTGTGGGTGCTATTGACCGTTGGTGGGGGCCCGGTTGGCAGTCTAGCCTGATTCTCTCGAATAACGCCCGCCCGATGCCGGCGCTCTGGATCAACCGCAACAATACCCACGCCTTCGAAACCCCTTGGTTGAGCTGGATCGGTCCCTGGCAGTTTACAGCGCTAGCCGGACAGTACGAGAGCGATCGCGCGGTACCGGATGCCAAACTCATTGGTATGCGCTTTACCTTCCGCCCCGTCGATGGCCTGGATATTGGCCTTTCCCGTGCGATTATGTTCGGTGGGGAAGGGCGGCCGGAAGGGGCGTCCACTATCTGGAATGCCCTGATCGGCCGGGATAATGGACAGCTTGAGGAAAACGATCCGGGCAACCAACTTGCCAGCATTGATGCGCGATACGGTTTCTCTTTTGGCCAGCAAACAATGGGCATTTACGGCCAAATGATGGGGGAAGACGAAGCCGGTGCCTTTCCGGCCAGGAAGTCCTGGCTTTTCGGGGCAGATTGGACCACCCAGCTATTCGAAGCCGACCAGCAATGGTTTGTTGAGTACACGAATACCCTGGCTGACGACTTCCTGGGTGACGCCATTCCCAATATTACGTATGAGCACTCCCGTTACCGTTCCGGCTACCGCTACTACGGTCGCAGTATGGCTACCAGTTTTGATGGCGACTCAGAGGCCGTCACCCTCGGGGCTTTCAATTTCTTTGACAATGGTACTAACCTCAGCGCCAAAGTGAGTTTTGCACGTCTTAATAAAGAGGGTGCAATTGGAACAGTGGTGCCGAACGACCAAATATTTTATACCGTGCCCGATGTTGATCAGAACGTAACCATCCTTGATGTAGGGTATGGAGCCAGATTGTTTGGAGGATGGCTGGACCTGAATCTCCAAGCCACCGATAAGAAAATTAAGTACTTGGGTGGCGAAAAAGACCAGTGGTCTTTCGGTGCCGCCTGGACATACCGTTTTTAAACTGATCGAACCAAAACGTCGGATCTCTAATTGTGAAGCTTAAGAATCTCTTGCTACCCCTGGCCATTCTGCTCCCCGTGGCAGCCACCGCCCAGTCCATCAGTCAATCCCAGATCGAGCAATTCCAGAGCCTGCCCAGAGCCCAGCAGGAAGCCCTGGCTAGCCAGTACGGTGTTGATCTGGAAGACTTCCAATCCTCTGGGCAACGCAATCAGCGACCACGAGACGTTCAGGTAGTTGAGCCGGCTGAAAGTATTTCGGACGAAGAGAGAGGGCAGGCCCGCGGTGAAAAGGAGGAAGAAGAGAAAGAGCAGCAAGCCGCCGATAAAAACGGTGGTCTGAAGCCCTTCGGCTATGAGCTCTTTCGGGGCAGCCCAACCACCTTCGCTCCGGTAACCGAAATCCCCATTCCCTCCGAGTACACCCTTGGGCCCGGGGACGTATTACGCATCCAGCTCTGGGGCAAGGAAAACCAGAATCTGGAACTGCCCATCGGCCGCGATGGCACCATCAGTTTTCCTCAATCCGGCCCAATGAGCGTCGCGGGATTGAGCTTTGATGAAGCCAGGCAGCAGATCCGCAAACAGGTATCAGAGCAATATATTGGCGTTCAGGCCAGCGTTTCCCTGGGTGAATTGCGAAGCATGCGCGTGTTCGTTCTCGGTGAAGCACGCAACCCCGGTTCATATTCAGTCAGTTCGCTCTCTACGATTACCAACGCTTTGTATGTCTCCGGTGGCATAAAACAAACGGGCTCGTTGCGAAACCTCCAGCACAAGCGAGACGGGAAGCTGGTAGGCACCCTGGATCTATACGATCTCCTGCTCAAGGGAGACAGCTCAAACGATAACCGTCTCCAGCCGGGCGACGTGATTTTTATTCCATCTGTAGGCAGGCGTGCGGGCATTGAGGGCGAGGTCTACCGCCCTGCGCTCTATGAACTGGAAAATGAGAACACCCTCGAGGACCTGGTTAGTATGGCCGGTGGCCTCACCCCTCAGGCGTACCCTCAGCGCATCAATATTGAACGCACCAACGAGGACTACCTTAGAATCATTGCCGAGGCGGATTACACTGCGGCAAAAGGAAAGAGTGCGCGAATTCAGGCGGGTGATAGAGTAACTATTCCGTCAATCTCGGATATCACAGGTCAGTATGTAGAGATCGCCGGCGCGGCCACGCGGCCCGGTCGATTTGCCTGGATGCCGGGCATGCGGGTGAGTTCGTTGATTCGAAACCTGGATGCAGACCTTACGCCCTTCGCAGACAAGCGCTATGCGGCTATCGTTCGCACAGACAAACAGACTGACTCTATTTCAGTGCTGAACCTCAGGCTGAGAAAGGCCATTCAGAATCCCGGCGGCGAGTTCGATTTCCTGCTTAAGGAAAAGGACAAGCTGTTGATCTTCTCTGACGCAGGAAAGGTGGAGCGCAAAAATGAGCCAACTGAGCAGAATGGCGAAATTGAAGGTGAGCAAAAACGGGACTTCACACGAGAAAAGCTCTTCGAACCGGTACTTCGTCGACTGAAAAGCCAGGCAACACCGTCTGCTCCACAGAGAACCATTCAGATTAGCGGGCCAGTTAGATACCCCGGTGAATACCCCATGCCCGCCTCCAGGCAACTCGCGGATGCCATTTTTGTAGCTGGTGGGTTGAAAGATTCAGCGTCACTTTTCAATGCGGAAATTGCCCGATACACGACTGATGATAACGGCATTGGGAAGACGAAAATTCTCAATGTCAACCTGGCTGACGCCATGGCAGGCAATGGCAACCTGGCGCTACAAAGTAGAGACAGGATACTGATTAAATCCATCCCGGAATTTGCGAAGACAAGCACCATCAAGCTACAGGGCGAAGTACGTTATCCGGGCGTGTACACTTTCCGGGACGGAGAAACCCTTAAGGAAGTTATTGAGCGAGCAGGTGGACTGACTGATAACGCGTTTCCGAGAGGCGCGGTCTTTACCCGAGAAAAGTTACGCCGCCTTGAAGCTCAGCGCCTTCGCGAAGCGGAAGAGCGCCTGCAGGGGGACCTGCTCGGAGTCCAGCTTGAGGGCGATGGACTGGCGGGAGAGAGTGCGGATCGAGCGCAACAGGTTGAGGATCTGCTTGAGGATGTCCAAAGCAGTCGTCCGGTCGGTCGAATGGTGGTTAATCTCGAAGCAGTCGTGAATAACGAAGACTACCAGGCGATCCGCCTTCAGGACGGCGATACGCTGACTGTTCCAACCATTCCTCAGTCCGTTACCGTGTTTGGCGAAGTTCAATTCCCAACGAGCCACTTGCATCAGGCGGGCTTAACGGTCGATGACTACCTCGAACGTTCCGGTGGGTCAACACGTCAGGCTGATGAAAGCAGGGTTTACATTGTAAAAGCGGATGGCTCCGTAATGCTGCCCGAACGAAGCCGCTGGTTTGGCAGTCGCAGCCAACAAATGGAGCCGGGAGACACGATCATCATGCCAATCGATGTTGACCGGCTGAACCAGCTCGAGTTGTGGTCTAACGTGAGCCAGATCGTCTACCAAATGGCTCTCGGTGCTGCCGCTGTGGGGAATTTGTAATGAGTAAGCATGAGCTGCGAGTTCAGCCTGCAATAGAAAAGCCTTACCGTCAGGATGATGAAATAGACCTTCGAGAGCTATTTGAGACCTTCTGGCGCGGCAAGTGGTTGATCATGGCCATCACTGTTGTCTTCGCTGCAGGCGGCGTTGCATACGCGCTTTATAAGCCAAACGTCTATCAAGCCAATGTACTCCTGGCCCCAGCAAACGAAGAGGGTGGCTTACAGGGCCTCAGTGGGCAACTCGGTGGCTTGGCCAGCTTGGCCGGCATTAGCATTGGTGGTGAAAGATCCAATCAGACCGTCATAGCAAAGGAAGTCCTTCAGTCCCGCGCTTTTCTGGCTGACTTTATCCGTCGCCACAACCTTGAAGTGCCACTTATGGGTACCGAAGCCTGGAATGATAAGAGCCAAACGTGGGTATACAACTTGGAAATCTACAACCCCGAGACAGGTGAATGGCTATTGGATGAAGGCGGCAAGAGCTACAAGCCGACGGATTGGGACTTGGTGAAAACATTTAAGGAAAAGAGCCTTAACGTCAGCGAAAACAAAGACAACGGTATGATCACTATAAGCGTGAAAAGCCTGTCACCTTCCGCTGCGCAGCAGTGGGCCCAATGGCTGGTCAAAGATATCAACGAGCATATGCGCAAGCAGGATGTCACCAAAGCCACTGCCCGAATCAACTATCTTGAAGAAAAACTGAACGACACCAACGTCGCTGGCATGCAGCAAGTGTTTTACCAACTCATTGAAAATGAAACCCGCACTGTGATGCTGGCCAATGCCCAGCAAGAATACGTGTTCGAGACTGTAGACCCGGCGGTTGTGCCTCAAGAAAAAAGTGAACCTAAAAGAGCATTAACGGTTGTCTTGGCAACCATTCTGGGCCTCATGCTTTCGATTATAATTGTGTTCATTAGGCTCGTACTCTTCACGAGTAACAAATCCAGCAATCCATAGAAGACACTTGGCGAAAATCTAATGTTAGAAAACTCTACTATCCTCGTAACCGGTGGCACTGGGTCGTTCGGCCATAAATTCATTCCCATGACACTGGAAAAATACAATCCCAAGAAAATCATTGTGTTTTCTCGGGACGAAATGAAGCAGTGGGAAATGGCCAAGCTGTTTCAAGGCGACGACCGCCTTCGTTTCTTTATAGGCGATGTACGAGACAGGGATCGACTATATCGGGCACTTGATGGCGTTGACTATGTTGTGCACGCAGCTGCCACGAAGATCGTACCTACCGCTGAGTACAATCCTTTTGAATGTGTAAAAACAAACATTCACGGAGCCATGAATCTGATAGATGCTGCGATTGATAAAGGCGTTAAGGGCGTCGTCGCGCTCTCAACCGATAAAGCCAGCAGTCCTATCAATCTCTACGGTGCCACCAAGTTGGCCTCTGACAAGCTTTTTGTGGCCGGCAACTCATATTCGGGTGGCCATGAGACCAAATTTTCTGTGGTCCGGTACGGTAACGTAATGGGGTCTCGCGGCTCGGTCATACCCTTTTTCATGTCGATCAAAGAAAAAGGCGTGTTGCCCATAACCGACCCGCGCATGACACGTTTTATGATCAGTCTGGAGCAAGGCGTAGAGTTGGTCTGGCATGCATTCGAAGACATGGTGGGTGGCGAGATTTATGTCAAGAAGATCCCGTCAATGAAAGTAACGGACCTCGCGCAAGTGGTTGCCCCGGATGCAAAGCAGGAAGTGGTTGGGATTCGGCCGGGTGAAAAACTGCATGAACAGATGATTGGCGCAGAAGACTCCTATTTCACCTACGAATATCCAGAGCACTTCAAAATTTTGCCCAATATTAACGATTGGGGAACATGCGAAAGCCGAATCAAGGACGGTAAGAAGGTGCCGGAGGGCTTTGTCTATTCAAGTGACAATAATTCGGAATGGATGACTGACAAAGAACTTCAGGCGTGGATTGATCGTCACAACAACGAAATTGGAAAGATCTGAGAATGATTCCCTACGGCAAGCAAGAAATCTCTCAGGCCGACATTGACTCTGTGCTTGAAGTGCTCCAGTCGGACTTTCTGACTCAAGGCCCCAAGGTGCCGGAGTTTGAATCAAAGGTAGCTGAACATGTTGGTGCCAAGCATGCGTTGGCCGTGAACAGTGCAACCTCGGCCTTACACATTGCTTGTATGAGTCTGGGGTTGGGGCCGGGTGATTGGCTGTGGACGTCGCCTATTACGTTTGTAGCTTCGGCAAACTGCGGACTCTACTGCGGTGCTAAGGTCGATTTTGTTGATATTGACCCCAAAACATACAACATGTGCCCGAAAGCACTGGCTGCTAAGCTGGAGCAGGCGGAGAAGTCCGCATGCCTGCCCAAAATTGTGGTTGCAGTTCACCTTTGTGGTCAGCCGTGTGACATGGCAGAAGTGCACCGATTAAGCAAAAAATATGGGTTTCGGGTTATCGAGGATGCCTCACACGCCATTGGCGGAAAGTATAGGGGGGAGTTCATCGGCAACAGTCGCTACAGCGACATTACGGTTTTCAGTTTTCACCCAGTAAAGATCATTACTACCGCGGAAGGTGGTATGGCCCTTACCAATGATGAAAATCTGGCCAGCCGTATGAATTTACTGCGTAGCCATGGAATTACCCGGGATCCTCGCCTAATGACTCGCGAAGCTGACGGGCCATGGTATTACCAGCAAATCGACCTGGGTTTTAATTATCGAATGACGGAGCTTCAGGCAGCTTTGGGTGTAAGCCAGATGAATCGCTTGGATGCTTTCGTAGCTCGCCGTCATGAGCTAGCCGGTCGTTATAATGAAATCTTGGCGAGGTTGCCGGTGACTACGCCATGGCAGCACCCAGATAGCTACTCAGGTTTGCACCTGTACGTCATCCGTTTGAGTCTCAATGAAGTTGATAAATCCCATCGGGAGGTATTCGAATCCCTCCGGGAGCAAGGAATTGGAGTGAACTTGCATTATATCCCGGTTCATACGCAGCCCTATTATGAGTCCATGGGTTTCAATGCAAGTGATTTTCCTGAGGCGATGGCTTATTACCGCGAAGCAATCAGCCTGCCCATGTTTCATGGGATGACGTACGAGCAACAGGACCAGGTTTCGAGCGCGTTGGAGTTTTCGCTGGTATGAAGGTTCGGCTCTTGTTGCAGGCAAGGACAAATTCGTCTCGCCTGCCGGCCAAGGTTTTACTGCCAGTGGGCGGTGTGCCCTTGGTCGTGCTTGCAGCCCGTCGGGCTGGCAATACCGGCCATCCAGTTACGGTTGTAACCTCTCGGGAACCTTCGGATGATCTGTTATGTGAAGTCCTTGCCAAGTGGCGCATCAGCTTTTTCAGAGGGGAGTTGGAGGATACCCTCAAGCGCTTCGTGGATGCGCTTGAGGGGGTCTCAGACGAATATGCCGTTGTTCGGCTGACCGGCGATAATGTCTTTCCGGATGGGGCATTCATTGATGAAATGCTCAAGGAATTCGAAAAAAGAGAAGTCGCATATCTTGGCTGCGTTGGAGGTTCATCGGGGCTGCCCTACGGCGTCAGTGCTGAAATAACGCGCGCCGGACATCTCAGGGAAGCTCAGAACGAAACAGAATCGCCGTTTGATCGCGAGCATGTTACCCCTTGGATAATAGGCAAATATGGCGGAAGCAGATTCGAACACTACCAATCCCTGCGTATGGAACACTATCGCTGTACCGTAGATACATTGGATGATTACTTAACCGTTGCAAAGTTGTTTGAAGGCTCCGATAAACCTGAAAATATGCCGATGGGAGTTTTGCTGGAAGCATTGAAAGCTGAATGCACAGACGTGGCAGTTACAGCTCCAGCAAACAGAATGGTTTTGGGAACGGCTCAGTTTGGATTGGACTACGGTATTGCGAACAGGGCTGGGCGCCCTCAACAGAAACTTGTGAACGACCTGGTACGAACCGCTATTAAAAATGGTGTTCAGCACCTGGATACCGCGAGAGCCTATGGCGACAGTGAAAAGGTGCTGGGCAAAGCGTTGGCTGAGGGCTGGTCTTCCAGGACAACCGTTATTACAAAGCTGTCACCTTTAGATGACTGCCCTCCTGAGGCACAGCCCGAAGTGGTGGAAGCCTTTGTAGAACGAAGTGTATATCAATCCTGTCGATTGCTCGGTGTCTCCAAGCTCAACGCTTTAATGCTTCACAGGGCGGACCACTTAACTGCTTGGAACGGGGGGGTCTGGCACGCACTTGCCCAACTCAAAAAAAAGGGCGTTATTGGTGAGCTCGGCGTGTCGGTACAGTCCCCGAAGGAAGCATTGACCGCTTTGTCTTTTGATTCCGTTTCGATCCTCCAGATACCTTTCAACATACTTGATTACCGCTGGGATTCGGTCATTGAAAAAATTTTGGATGAGCGAAAGCATCGTTGCCTCACTATTCACGTCCGAAGTGCTTTACTGCAGGGGTTGTTGACTACCAATCATTTAAACCTTTGGAAGAGAGCTAAATGTCCCAATGCCGGCCAGGTATTGGAATGGCTTCGTGAACAGGCAAATAACAACTGCGGAGGTGATGTGGTTGAACTCTGTTTGCGCTTTGCGCTCTCTCAAGACTGGATTGATGGCGTTGTGCTGGGCTTGGATACTAAGGAACAGCTCCTTTACAACCTCAAGGTAATGAGCGTCGAGCCGTGGTCACGAGATCAGCTACTGAAGATCGTTGAAGATCGCCCTCAGGTCCCGAGAGAAACGCTTGACCCCGCAACCTGGACGAAGCCCGATGCCTGACCTAAAGCAAAGATTTTCACTTTACGGCAAAAGCGTTCTAGTAACAGGGGCCACTGGATATCTTGGTAGGGCGATGGTTTTTGGTCTGGCGGAGTTGGGGGCTAAAGTACTGGTGAACGGCAGAAATCGCCCTCGTGTCGAACAGTTTGTGGAAGAGTTGTGCGAGGCAAAACTAGCCGCCCAGCCTGCTGTCTTCGACGTAAATGATGAACAAGCTGTACGTCACTGGTTTGCCCAATTTGGTAACACGCCATTACACGGCTTGGTGAACAATGCTTATGCTGGTGGGGCAGGTTCAATAGAGACTGCGACGGATAATGATTACCGCAATAGCTATGAAGTCTCGTTGGTATCAGCGAACAGGTTGCTACGCGAAGCACTTCCTAATTTGCGATTGGCTGTTAAGAGCGGTGGCGGAGCTTCTGTAGTAAATATTGGTTCGATGTATGGAATGGTGAGCCCTGATCAAAGATTATACCCGGGCAAGAACGCGGCCAATCCGCCGTTTTATGGTGCCGCAAAAGCCGCACTCATCCAGTGGACTCGGTATGCGGCCTGTGAGTTTGGCATAGAAGGAATACGAGTCAATGCGGTCTCCCCCGGGCCATTCCCTTCAACTGCTGTGCAGGCGACCAATCCGGATTTCGTAAAGACTTTGGCTGGCAAAGTACCTTTGGGACGAATTGGCCAGACAGAGGAAATTCAGGGGCCGCTGTCGTTCCTGATTTCGGATGCGTCCACCTTTGTGAACGGCTCCAACCTGGTTGTTGATGGGGGATGGACGTGCTGGTAGCGTTTCGCGTTGATGCTTCGGAGCATATAGGAACGGGCCACGTTATTCGTTGTCTCACGCTAGCTGATGAACTGACCTGTCAGGGTCACCAATGCGTGTTTATCTGTCGTAAACATCAAGGGCACCTGACTGATTTAATCGCAGGTAAAGGATACCAGCTGTTCATTCTGCCGGCTCCTGAAACTATGGAATTCAACTCATCAGCCTATTTAAACGATTCTTATGGCGATTGGTTGGGTGTGCCTTGGCAACAAGATGCAAAAGAGACACGTGAAGCTCTGGCGCTAATAGATGCAGACTGGTTGGTGGTGGATCACTACGCCCTTGATGCCCGCTGGGAACAGCAGGTTGCAATGGTGGTAGATCAAATTATGGTTATTGATGACCTGGCTAACAGGCAGCACGAATGTGCCCTGTTGTTGGATCAGAATCTGGGGCGGGTTGCCTCAGATTATGATTGGCTTGTGCCGAAGGATTGCTTGCGATTGATAGGCCCCGACTTCTCGCTGCTGCGGCCGGAGTTCGCACTACGTCGCGAATTCAGCCTAAAGCGGCGTGAGCAGCCGGAGCTGAAGCGAGTTCTGATCTCCCTGGGTGGTGTGGATCGAACCAATGTGACGGGCCAGGTTTTAGACTCATTGGTGGAATCGGAGCTGCCTCGCGACACTCAACTAGATATCGTTATGGGAGGCTCTGCGCCTCATCTGGACGAAGTTCAGCAGCAGGCTAACCGGTTGCCTTTCAAGGCAACGGTGAATGTGAATGTGCCCGACATGGCCGAGCGGATGTGCCTGGCGGATCTCTCTATTGGAGCTGCGGGCGGCACCTCCTGGGAGCGTTGCTGTTTGGGCCTCCCTGCAGTGTTGGTGATTCTGGCGGATAATCAAGTGTCTGGAGCGAGAGCCTTGGAGGCCGCCGGAGCTACTTCAACGATCACTGATCCCGATACAGTTCAGGCCTATTTGCCTTCAGTCATGGCCGAAATTGGTCGGTTTGATTGTCTTCAACGCATGAGCCGTGCCGCAGCTGCGATAACTGATGGGAAAGGTACCTCCAGGGTTCTTGAATCGATTCTGACCGTTAGCAGGAATGCATCGTGAAAGCGCACAATCTCCGGCCTATGACGGAAACCGACCTTGAGCAGGTGTTGAGTTGGCGTAATCACCCTGAGGTACGTCGCTACATGTACACCACTCACGAAATCGGGATAGAAGAGCATAGAAAATGGTTTTCCGGCATCAAGCATGATCCTGCGGTAGATCCTATGATTTATGAAAACCACGGGCTGGCCAGAGGTTTTGTGAATATTACGCGCACGCGATGCCCGGAGGTTGCAGACTGGGGGTTCTACCTGGCGCCTGACGCGCCGAAAGGTACAGGGAGGTCTTTGGGTAACCAGGCTTTAACGTATGTGTTTCTAGAGCTTGGCCTTCACAAGCTTTGCGGCCAGGCTCTCGGCTTTAATGAGCGCTCTATATCGTTCCATAGGGCGCTAGGGTTCTCCGAAGAAGGGCGCCTCCGAGATCAGCATTTTGATGGCCACGAGTTCCACGACGTTTTTTGCTTTGGTCTGCTAAAACAAGAGTGGAAAACAAAAGATCAGGAATCGAATAATGACTGAACCGAAAATAGTAATAGCCGGAAGAGAGATCTCTCGCAACCAGTCTCCCTACATTATTGCAGAGCTTTCAGCTAACCATAACGGTAATCTTGAGACTGCGATGAGGATTATTAGCGAGGCCGTCAAAGCAGGTGCCGACGCTGTTAAGTTACAGACATACCGACCTGATACTATAACGCTGGATTGCCAGTCGGACGAGTTCAAGATCAAAGGGGGGCTTTGGGACGGAAGAACGCTCTATGAGCTTTATGAGGAAGCGCATATGCCGTGGGAGTGGCATAAGCCACTTTTTGATCACGCACGGAATGTTGGAATTCCGATATTTAGTTCGCCCTTTGACCGAACTGCAGTGGACCTTCTTGAGGATCTAAACGCGCCAGCATACAAAATTGCGTCTTTTGAAGCGATTGATCTCCCACTTATCCGTTATGTGGCTGCCACTGGGAAGCCTATGATTATCTCTACGGGTATGGCCAATGCCGAAGAGATTGAAGAAGCCATCAATGCTGCCCATGAGGGAGGTTGTAAGGAACTAGCAATTCTGCATTGCGTAAGCGGCTATCCGGCACCAGCCGAGGATTACAACCTTCGCACGATTACAGACATGGTTGAAAGGTTTGGCTTAGTTACCGGCCTGTCTGATCATACCTTGGACAATACAACTGCAATTGCCAGCGTAGTTTTAGGGGCCTCTCTGATAGAAAAGCATTTCACGCTAGACCGTCGTGGTGGTGGGCCAGATGATAGCTTTTCTCTTGAGCCGAAAGATCTGGCAGAGCTTTGTTCCGGCGCAAAAACGGCTTGGAAATCGCTTGGCAAAGTTGATTATGGTCAAAAGTCCAGCGAGGTAGGTAATGCACAATTTCGAAGGTCACTCTATTTCGTTGAAGACTTGAAATGTGGGGATCGGATCGCTTCCAGCTCAATTCGTAGTGTTAGGCCGGGATATGGATTGCCCCCAAAATATTACGATGAGCTTTTGGATCGAAGGCTTAAAAGCGATGTTAAAAAGGGTACGGCTGTTACTTGGGACTTGCTGGCTTGAGCATGACCAATAATCTTTCAGAGGAGGTTTTGATTTGAATGCTGCTGCAGTAGGGCGGTTAAAACGCGTTTTCGAGAGTTTGTCCAGTAAACCAGGCTATACCTTAATGAGGGGCTTTGCGCGTTTTTCCACTTTGAGGTTATCCATACCCTTTCTGCGTGCAGCAGTTCTCAAAATTAAAGGACGTTCCCATCGCGATTCTCTTGAGCTAGAAGGCAAAGAGACATGCTTTCCTGATGTTGATATCGATTCAGTGGTGTCAGCGCTTCGAAAGGATGGAGTTGCATTTGGTTTCAGGCTGCCGGATGAAGTAGTGCAGTCTATCCGCTCATACGCAGAAGAAGCGTTATGTTTCGCTGATAGGGCACCTGCATATGGTTTTAAGATAGAACATAGAGAGCGTGCGGAGGAAATGCTTAATAAAAAAATACTTGTTGCTCAGTATTTTAATACGCTTTCGGAAAATCCTGAAATTGCCCGTCTGGCTCAAGATCCCACTCTCAAGGAGATAGCCCGTCGTTTTTTGAATTCACCTCCGACCTTCGTTGGTGCCAACTTGTGGTGGACGTTTCCGGTGGAAGCGACTGAAGAGGATCGTCACCGGCATGCGCACAAATTCCATAGGGATGTAGACGACTTCAAATTCTTCAAATTCTTTTTCTATCTCACAGATGTTGAGAAAGGGGATGGAGCCCACGTCGTTGTTGCGGGCTCTCAAGGGAAACCGCCCATAAACGGTTTCTTTGATCGGTGGAACATCCGCCGCTACACCGATCAAGAGATTGCTGAGAACTACAGTCCGTCTCAAGTAAAAGAAATTGACGGTCGCGCAGGCGATGGATTTGCAGAAGATACTTGGTGTATTCACAAGGGGCAGACGCCAGTGAGAAAGCCTCGCCTTTTGCTTCAACTCCAATTTGCGCTTTTCGATTACAACGCAATGCATGATCAAAGAAGCCAAGAATTGCTTCAAAGGCTAGCGTGAACAACCGATTAAACTCGGCATCTTGGTTACGTATCAATCAGAGGTGGAAAAGAGAAGTTTGGTACGTTCCGATATTGGGCGGAGCCATGGCGCTAATGATGCTGCGCCCCTTGCTTATGGCTCGGCTTTTTGACGCCCCTGATTTTGGCACGTACATAGCTGGATTGTTGGTTTCGAGCAGCTTCTGTGTCCTTGGCTGTTTGGGGCTACAGCCAAAATTACAGCGCAGTATGCCGATGGGCTTCGTCGCTCGAAAAGAATTGGCAAGCCAAATCCTTTTATTTCAGTCCATTCTGGTTGCACTTCTTCTGGCCTTGGTAGGTTGTTTGATCGGGGTGGCAGATTTGTCTATCGCCGGCTTGAGCCCGGGGACCTTTGCAATAAGCGTCGTCCATGGTTTTTCTCAGCAGATTTTCGTGCTCTCAACGGTGGAGAGCAGGAGTAGAGGGCAGGCGTTAAGGTTTAGTTGGCAGAATATGGGGCGGGCGATTTCAATAATCACAGCGGCCGGCATGGTCGCGTGGTACGTGCGCTCGCCCGAAGAGACACTTCTAACCGAAGCCATCATTTCCATCCTATTGGCTTCGCTTATACTGGTCAAAAGCTCTACTCGCCACAGCACTGGGCTCCGTGCCTTATTTCTTTTGGCAATTCGCAGACTAGCCGTAATTCGGTGGTCTGAACCGCTGTCGCTAATGCTTGTGATGTTGGTAGGGTTCAGTTTGGCAAACGCAGACCGATGGGTAGCAGTTACCGTTCTTCCGCCTGTTCAGTTCGCGTGGTATGGATTTGCCTGGATATTACTTACAGCGGCGCAATCAATTCAAACGATTACCAATTCATCCCTTTATCCCGCATTGGCAAAACGTTTCGCGATAGGGGGGGGAAGGGCCAGTTTTTCACTCGCTTGGAAAGCGAGCTTAGTCTTCTTGATTTTGGGTGGTATCGGCGTGTTGCCGAGTTACTTCCTTTTGGAAGAGATAATTGTTAATTGGTTTGAGGACTATCAACGTTCCCTCGAAATACTTCCAATTTTCCTGGCTGTTGCTTCGATTCGAATATCTGATTTCTGGTCTAGTCATCTACTTGTTTCCGGAAAAGAGCGTTTACTACTTGCGGTAAATTGCTTTTCCGGGGCGTTTGTTTTCATCTTATTTTCGCTGCTCGGCTACTTTCAGTCCGTAGATAAGCTAGGCATCACTGAGCTTGCCCATCTCGCCCTAACTTTGACAGCTGTAAATTACCTTCTTGTATTGATCTTTTCTCTGAAATTTAGGAGATGACGTTGTTTAGAGCTTCCCATTTAAGAAGAACGTTTCTGTGGCGGTGGTGGAATTTTCTCCGTTTCATTGCCAGAGGGGTGCGAATTCACCCCACAACGGTTATAGATGGGCGTTCTGAACAAATAACCCTTAATAGGGGAGCGAAGATAGGCGCACGAGTCAATATACGATTGTCAGCGTACGGAGAACTATTTTTATCAAATGATGTCTGGCTTTCTCACGATGTTGAGATAGAGTCTTCGAAAAAAATAACAATTGGCGCCGGGACCACGGTGCAGCGAAGAGCAACCATTAACGGATCGGTAAGCATTGGGAGCGGGTGCATCATTGCGCCAAACGTTTTCATTTCATCAGGAACTCATCCCTTTAGAGTATATCCGGAGAAAACCATCCGGGAGCAGGAGCGATTAATCGTTGAGGAGCGGGGAGACCTTTCTTCACTCGATAGGCCAATTAGTATCGGCGACGACTGCTGGTTGGGGGTGAATGTAGTCATATGCCCAGGGGTCAACATTGGCCGGGGATCGGTTGTTGGCGCGAACTCCGTTGTATTAAAAGATATTCCAGAAAATACCGTTTGTGCTGGTGTCCCAGCTAATATCGTCGGATCTCGATGACTTTAGTTTGAAATAAGCTTCTTTATGATAATCCATAGTGTTTCAGATTTTGGTAGGAGACTAAATATATACAGCTTCGGGATGCTAAATGATTAAGCATTTTATCTGGGTTTGGGTTTTTTACTGGGTCGCTTTTGCCTTTCTACCCGTTAGTTCGCTTTATACATCTGTAGGCGAAGCTTTTTTACTTCAACTCACATTTTTAGTCTTAGTTTTATTTGGTTTTAGTTGGAGTTGGTTGGCAGGTATCCATTATCGAGCGCCAATGTGCGGAACGCGGACACCGAAGAGTTTACACAAAGCGATCCAGTTGTCGTTAATATTTTCGAGCGTTGGCACTCTCTGTATAATTTATGACAAAATCGCAATTCAGGGCATAGATTACAGTCAAGGTGTGGCAGTAGCCAGAGAAGCTTGGAGAAAAGAGGGTATTGAAAGAGAGGGTGGTATTTCTTCGGTCTTCAGTATGCTGGGGTACCTTTTAAGTAGTGGCTATTACGTGGCTGCCGTGCTTCTTGTTGCGTTTGGCGAAAGTTTAAAAAGGTCATTCCTATATAAAGGAATTTTTCTAGTTTTTATTTTACTTATGGCTAACTCCGTTCTGGCTGGTGGGCGTTCAAATGTTCTATTGGTCACAGTCTTCGTTGCGGGTGCGATAACTGCAGTATCTGGGTGGTCATATCGGTCACTTTTCCCAAGTAAAGGGCTGCGCTCATCTGTATTTGTTTTGGTTTTATTTTCTTTTTTCTATGTTTTGTATGTCTTTTCTGAACGAGCCGAAGCGACAGGGATCGACGTTTCCGCCTATGTAAAACACTTTCTTCCTTACCTCGGTCTAAGGTTAGCCCCATGGTTTTCTGAGGTAGGTGGTAATGGAGTATTGTTTGATATTATTAATCTATTGGTGCTCGCGCTTAGTTATATCACACATAGTTTGGCAACCGCAGCCGGGATTATCGAGAATGGGCCTGGGGACAAGGTGATTGTTTTTCTACACCCTTTGAACATCTTAAGCAAGCTAGGAATTGTTGCCCGGCCGGATAGTTCGTGGTTTTTGTCTGGTAGGTTTCCGTCATTGCCCGCTGCATTGTTTTATCAGTTCGGTCTTTTTGGTTTTTTTGTTGTTTCAATTTTTGTAGGATTCTTGAGTGCCGCAGCGCGCTATTTTTATATAGCCTTTCCTTCTAGCATCGTTGCTATGAGCTTTTATCTAATGATGTATTCTATTCTTATTATTTCGCCTTTGCTTCTTGCTATTGATTTTATGAGTTTTCCATTTGTGATGTTTTCTTTTTTCCTTGTTGCGGTTATTTCAAGCGCGAGTAAATTTATAGCACGTTCACTTAAATTCTAATTTCGGAGATTTTTCTTGAATATTGGTTTTGTTAATGTTTTTGCTTTTCGGCCTCACGTTGAGCATTTGATATATCTTTCAGAATTATTAAAAGCGAAGGGGCATAATGTTTACTTTCTTACGTGTGATTCTTCTGTATCCAACTGCTACGCCCGTGAAATCAAGGGCTCTGGGCGAATAAGCGAGTGCAGTAAATGTATACTAGGAGGCGTCCGCTCATACACTAACGAAAACATTACCTCCGTGGTTGATCAAAAGACTGATCTAACCGAGCGTCAGTTGGATCGAATGGCTTTGTCAAGCTCCTGTACTTTGTCACGGACTGAGTCCGATGTTGAATGGAATGATAGGGAAGTAGTCGAAATCCGACGGTCTCTATATTCACCTATAGGTTCCGTGTACGAAAGCACCAAACAATGGATAGCAGACAATAGCCTAGAAGGTGTCATCTGTTTCAATGGGCGCATGGATTTGACTCGTGGTGTCACCTACGCCTGTGAATCAGTGGGTATTCCCTTTATAAGCCATGAACGGACATGGTTTGGGGACGGTATCCAGCTGGTGCCGAATGGCAACTGTCTCGGTCTGAAAGCGTTGGGTGAGCTTGTTTCAGAGTACAGCGAAAAACCATTGACAGTATCCCAAGCCAAATATGCAGGAAAACTAGTAGGAGATAGGTTCCTGCAGCGAAACTCATTGGAGTGGCGCCTATATAACCAAAATCCCGAGCCTGCTCCTTGGCCAACCAGGACATCCGGAAAGAGGGTTCTAATTGTACCGAGTAGCAAGAACGAGTTCGCCGGTCATGAAGACTGGGAAACTGGGTGGCAGGATAACACCCAGGCCCTTGACGACTTTTTCGAGGTCTACGACATCCACCCAGAGCAAGTAGTTTTACGGTGCCACCCTAATTGGTCTGAAAACATTGGGCGGGTAACGGGAGAGCGTTCGCTCAGGCTTTACCGGCAATGGGCGGAAGATCGAGGAATCCATTTCATCAGTAGTGAAGAGAAGGCAAGCACATACGACCTCATACAACAGTCAGATATTGTTGTTTTGAATGGGGGAAGTTCAGCTGTAGAGGCCGGGGCGTGTGGTAAGCAGGTTGTGTGTCTCGGGCCAGCTCCTTACGAGAGGGCGGGGTTCGCTCAGATTTTCCTGTCACGCCAGGATATGGAAGAGAGTGATCTACTTGATTTGGATGAGGACCTGGTGCGGCGTAAAACCCTTAGGTTTTTATACGTTCGGTCTCATCGTTATCCCCAGTTCGTGGATTATGTTAAGGCGCTGGAAACCACCAAGTATCAATATCTTGAAGGTGCAGACCCTGATCGCATCATCAGGCAATTTGAGACTGGCAACATAGAGGCAGACGATCCGGTCTTTTCAGAATTCGAGAGTTCAGAAAACGAGGTGCTTTCGCTGCTTCGGCAGAATGCCTGGGGAGAGTTGGCCGATTACGAAGTCCCAAAAACTGTTGGCCAGCCTTATCAAGTTAATCGTCGTTTTGCCTTTAGATGGGTCGACGGTTTTAGATCTATGTTTTCTAGAGGGGATCGGGGGTGAGTAAGACTTCAGAGCAATCAGTAACGATAGTTACGCCCGCCTACAATGCTGAAAGATTAATCGACTCTACAATTCAATCGGTCCTCAACCAAACCTTTGACGATTGGGAGATGCTTGTTGTTGATGACTGCTCGACTGATGGAACACGAGAAATCGTTCAAAAGTGGGCGGAAGAGGACCCGAGAATTAAATTGATTGCACTCAGCGCTAATTTTGGGGGGCCAGCAGGCCCACGGAATATTGGCGTGAGAGAAGCGTCTGGGAAATATGTTGCCTTTTTGGATTCTGACGACATTTGGCATCCAAGGAAGCTGGAAATCCAATTGCAGGTGCTATCCAAGTCTAATGCGAGTTTCGTTTGCTCGCAGATGAAGGATTTCACGAGTGAGCAGGAAATATCGTTTGATAGTATTGAGCGATATGACCTTGAAGAAGTTTCGTTTAAGCAACAAAGCTTGCGCGCGCGGATCCCTACTTCCAGCGTGATTGCTGAAAGAGATCTTTTAAAGGCAGCTCCATTCGTAGAAGGCATTAACTATAAGGCTGTCGAAGACTATCACTGCTGGCTGAGAATTCTTGAAAGAACCCCGAAATGTATAAAGGTTCGCGCTCCGCTGCTTTTCTATCGAAAGATCGAGGGTCAAATATCCGGCTCCAAGATGGCTATGATGAAAAAAGTTTTCATGGTGCATTGGGACTACCCTGGAAGGAGTCTTTCTCAGGCGGTGTTTTTAACCCTGACCCATGTATTGGGTGGTTTGTATTTCAGATTTATAAAGAAAGGAATGTGATATGAGAGTACTTGTAACTGGTGGGGCTGGTTTTCTAGGGTCTCATCTGTGTGAACGCCTCTTGAATGAAGGCCATGACGTCCTTTGTGTGGACAACTTCTTTACGGGGCGAAAGCGGAATATTGCCCACCTTATGAATAACCCTTACTTCGAGGTAATGAGGCACGACGTCACATTCCCCCTTTACGTGGAAGTCGACCAAATCTATAACCTTGCGTGCCCCGCCTCTCCCGTACACTATCAGCACGACCCGGTACAGACTACCAAGACGAGTGTTCACGGCGCGATCAACATGCTGGGTCTTGCAAAACGATTGGGAGCGAGAATTTTCCAAGCGTCCACCAGTGAAGTGTACGGCGACCCGGAGGTACACCCCCAGCCCGAAAGTTATTGGGGTAAAGTTAACCCAATCGGAATACGGTCCTGTTACGACGAAGGGAAGCGATGCGCGGAAACGCTGTTCTTTGATTACTACAGGCAGCATAACCTCCCAATTAAGGTGGCCCGAATTTTCAACACCTATGGTCCTCGGATGCATCCCAACGATGGACGTGTCGTCAGTAACTTCGTTGTTCAGGCGTTGAAAGGAGAAGACATCACGATCTATGGTGAAGGGCAGCAAACCCGGAGCTTCTGCTATGTGGATGATCTGGTCGATGGTTTCGTCCGTTTGATGAATTCACGGGAAGACTTCACCGGCCCGGTTAACTTGGGTAACCCAGGTGAATTTACCATCAGAGAGCTCGCGGAGCGCGTGATTGAATTGACTGGTTCGTCTTCCGAATTGATTTTCAAGCCCCTCCCACAGGACGACCCAAAGCAGCGTCAGCCGAACATTGAGCTTGCGCGTGCTGAATTGGGTTGGGAACCCACGATTAAGCTTGATGACGGCCTGAGAAAAACAATCACCTATTTCGATGATTTGCTGTCTATTAAAGATCTGGATTGAGTTGTTCCATGGAAAATAGGGTTCTCGTTACCGGTGCCACGGGATTCGTCGGGCGGGAGCTATGCGCCCGGCTTGTGTCTGCTGGAAAGGACGTCGTAGCGGTTGGCCGTGGCGGCAATTTAACAGGGCCTTCAGGTCTGACATATCGACAGCTGGATTTGGAAACGGACGATCTGCAACAGCTGTTTTCAGGCGGTATCGACGCGGTTGTTCATTTGGCGGGCCAGGCACATGGGAAGGGCGGTAGCGAACGCCAGGAACTGGATGGCTTCAGGCGGGCGAATGTGAATGTGACGCTCAGGCTTGCTGAGGCGGCGATTCAAGCCGGTGTTCGGCGGTTCGTGTTTGTTAGTTCGATTGGCGTGCACGGGACGGCGACCAAGGGGAGGTCAATATCTGAGAACACGCCATTCAGCCCCGGCTCTCCTTATACGCAATCAAAGATGGAGGCAGAGGTGGAGCTAACCCGCCTTTTCGAAGGGGTTGGTTCTTCTGAACTTGCCATTGTTCGCCCTCCGCTTGTTTATGGCGCTAAAGCGCCGGGGAATTTTGGAAGTCTTCTTCGGCTCGCGAATTCTCCTGCTCCGCTCCCTTTTGGTATGTGTTCAAACCGTCGCAGTCTGATATCTGTGGGAACTTTGGCAGATTTCCTTATTGCGTGCATTCAGAGCACCGAAGCTGGAAACCAGGCCTTTGTTGTAGCGGATTCCTCAGCCGTCTCAACCGCAGATATCGTGTCGTCGCTAAGGCGTGGAATGAATAGATCTGAAAGGCTCATTCCCGTTCCGTCGGCTCTTGTGGCTGCTGCTTTGAGGTTAATAGGGAAGCGAGAAATGTACACACAGCTTTTCTGCGATTTGGAGATCGACAATGAGAAGGCGAGAAGGCTTGATGGATGGGCGCCTTGCGATAATACCAGGTCAGAACTGGAGACAGTCGGAAAACTTTTTTATGAGTCTCAGTGATCGAAACGAATTTTGAATTAGGACCCAAATGAAAATGAAAATTGCAGTGGTTGGTACCGGGTACGTTGGTTTATCAAATGCTGTCTTGCTGTCTCAGCATAACGATGTCATTGCTCTGGATATAGATGACAGGCGCGTTGGCATGGTGAATGAGAGGCTGTCGCCGATAGAGGATCCAGAAATTGAGTCTTTTTTGGTAAGCAAAAAACTCAGCCTCAAGGCCACCACCGATAAGACCATCGCTTATGAAGATGCCGACTTTGTGATAATTGCGACGCCGACAGATTATGACCCTGAAACAAATTATTTCAACACGAAAACCGTGGAGTCGGTGATTTCAGATGTCCTCGAAATAAATCCGGGGGCGCTGATGGTTATAAAGTCCACCATTCCGGTAGGTTTTACCGCGATGGCTAGAGCCAAGTACGGTACGGAGAATATCGTTTTTTCTCCCGAATTTCTGCGTGAAGGTAGGGCACTCTACGATAATTTATACCCCTCAAGGATCGTTGTTGGCGAGCGCTCTGCGAGGGCTGAAACCTTTGCCAAGTTGCTTTGCGATGGTGCGCTTAAGGAAGACATTCCAACACTATTTACAGAATCGACAGAAGCTGAAGCCATCAAGCTCTTTGCCAACACCTACCTCGCTATGCGGGTCGCTTTTTTTAATGAGCTTGATACCTATGCGGAGACGCATGGGTTGGATAGTCGGCAGATTATCAATGGCGCATGCCTCGACCCACGAATTGGCGACTTTTATAACAATCCGTCATTTGGGTATGGAGGCTACTGTCTGCCAAAAGACACAAAGCAGTTGCTGGCTAACTATTCGGATGTGCCACAGAATTTGATCAAAGCGATAGTGGATGCCAACACTACAAGAAAAGACTTTATTGCGGAGGCTGTAATAAAGAAACGGCCGAACTGTGTTGGTATCTATCGTTTGATTATGAAGTCAGGTTCAGACAATTACCGAGCTTCAGCGATCCAGGGTGTTATGAAGAGAATCAAGGCCAAAGGGATTGAGGTAGTCGTTTATGAGCCGGTAATTGAAGAGGATCAGTTTTATGGGTCGGAAATCGTAAACGATTTGGATCAATTCAAGCAAAGATGTGATGTAGTCATTTCCAATCGCATGGTGCCGGAATTATCAGATATTCAAGATAGAGTTTACACTCGCGATTTGTTCGGCAGTGATTAATCGGGAACAGAACCGATTGGAGCTTGTCCCTTCCGTCACCAAGGAGTTTATGTGATTCGTGCTTTCGATGTTTTTTTTGCGCTACTAGGGTTGGTTTTTGGCCTTCCTTTGCTGCTACTACTAGTTGTTGTCGGGCTCTTTGACACGGGCTCACCTGTTTTCATGCAGGAGCGGGTGGGCCGACACAAAAAGCCGTTTACCCTGGTTAAATTTCGCACGATGAGTAAAGAAACACTGTCTGTCGCCAGTCACCTTGCTAGCCCTGCTGCGATTACACCATTCGGTCGCTTTCTGAGACGAACCAAGTTGGATGAACTGCCGCAACTATGGAATGTGCTGAAAGGCGAAATGAGCCTTGTGGGCCCGAGGCCGTGTCTCTTCAATCAGGAAGAGCTCATAATGGAACGTGAAAAACGCGGTGTTTTGGCTGCCAGGCCGGGTATTACTGGACTTGCCCAGGTGAACGACATTGATATGTCTACGCCAACACTCCTGGCAGAGACGGATCAGAAAATGCTTCAGAATCTGACTTTGTCGGCCTACTTCAAATATATTTTGATGACTGTTTCAGGGAAGGGTGCCGGAGACAGGGTGCCCGGAAAACACTGATTGGCTGGTTCAAAGCATCGTTTGCGCTCCTTGTGTCTTATAATATCGAGTGCCTTGTATTTTTTTAGCTGGTAAAGGAAAACCATGTTCCAGAGATTTCTGAATCTTTCCCGGGTTCACAAGAGACTGATATCGGTCTTCGCAGATGTCGCCGTGCTGTTTTTTGCTCTTTGGGCAGCGTTTTCGCTTCGTCTGGACCAGCAGTTCTGGGTGCCCGACCGGGGCCAGCTTATCGTCTCGGGTCTCACCGTCGCTATTACCATTGCGGTATTCGTTAAGCTGGGTCTTTATCGGGCGGTGATCCGTTATCTGAGCGACCGGGCTTTTATCACGGTCATCACTGGTGTCTTTGTATCTGCGATTACCCTGATTTTGCTTGGGTACTGGCTTGAGGTGCTGGTGCCCCGCTCCGTTCCCATAATTTACGGTGCACTGGCCTTTATCTTCGTGAGCGGTACTCGCATGACAGTGCGCATGTTGGTGAACCGACCGAAGCACAATAATAAGCAGTATGTAGGCATTGTGGGTGCCGGAGAAACCGGGCTCCAGCTCGCAAACGCGCTTGACCAGGGCACGGAGTACCATCCGTGCGCGTTTATCTCTCTTTTGAAGGCGAATCACAGAGCACTTGTGAATGGTATCCCGGTTTACGATATCAGCCATATTGAGCGCGTTGTAAAAGATCACCGGATTAAAAGGTTACTGTTGGCCCTGGATGCTGATTCAGGCATTGATCGTAAGCGGTTACTCAAGAGGCTTGAGCCTCTGGCCATTCCGGTACAGACCGTTCCCACCATGTCAGAGTTGGTGGCAGGGCAGGCACGAATCAACGATATCCGGGATCTGGAGATTGAAGACCTACTGGGCAGGGATCCCGTTCAGCCAGACAACGCTCAGGTGGCTGCAAGCCTGTATAACCGGTCTGTACTGGTTACGGGTGCAGGTGGTTCCATCGGTTCCGAACTGTGTCGGCAGATTATTCGCCACCGGCCGGCTCGTTTAGTACTTTTTGAACAATCGGAGTTCTCACTTTATGCCATCGAGCGTGAGCTGCAGGCACTGAACTCCATTGAGGGGTTAGGGGTGGAGATAAACCCCTTGCTTGGAAGTGTTACCCATCGCAGGCGTTGTGAAACGGTCATGCGGAGCTTTGGCATTGAAACGGTTTACCACGCCGCTGCCTACAAGCATGTGCCACTGGTTGAGCATAATGTGATCGAAGGTGTTCAGAATAATGTTTTCGGTACTTTCCACGTGGCGGAGGCAGCAATCGCGGCTGGAGTGCAGCGATTCGTTCTGATCTCTACGGACAAAGCAGTACGCCCAACCAACGTTATGGGCGCCAGCAAGCGGATGGCTGAGCTGGTGCTTCAGGGGTTGGCTCAAAGGCAGTCCGGGACCATTTTCTCTATGGTTCGTTTTGGGAATGTCCTCGGCTCATCCGGTTCTGTGGTTCCGTTATTTCGAGACCAGATTCGTGACGGCGGACCGGTAACAGTAACCCATCCGGACATCATTCGTTATTTCATGACCATCCCTGAGGCGAGCCAGTTGGTTTTGCAGGCTGGCAGTATGGGCCAGGGTGGAGAGGTGTTTGTACTCGATATGGGCGAGCCCGTGAAGATTGCGGATCTGGCTCGCAAAATGATTCATCTTATGGGGCTCCTGGAAAAGACGGATGACCGACCGGATGGAGATATTGAGATTGTGTTCTCCGGACTGCGGCCTGGAGAGAAGTTGTATGAGGAGTTGTTGATTGGCGATAATCCTCAAGGCACTGCCCATCCCCGCATCATGATGGCCCGAGAAGCTTCTATGCCGTGGGAAGAAGTGGAACAGACGCTCAACGGATTGATTCGAGCCAGTCATGAGTTCGATTGCCAAGGCATTGTCGACATCCTGAAAAATGCGCCGACTGGTTTTTCGCCAAATGGAAGCGTTGCGGATCTTGTGTGGTGCAATGGCGCCAAAGATGTCATACCCTTTCAAGTAGAAAAGGTGAGACAGCTTCATCAGTGAATTCGTTAGGTAATTGAACAGGGACTGGCAGTCGTCGCTGGCAGATGTTTGCTTTTGGAACGTATTTCTTGATTATGGACAAGATCAAAACGCTTTGTGTTTTTGGCACCCGCCCTGAAGCCATCAAAATGGCTCCACTTGTACTTAGATTAGCTTCTGACGCCCGCTTTGATGCGGGCGTTTGTGTAACTGGCCAACACCGGGAGATGCTGGACCAGGTGCTGGACCTCTTTGGCATTCGTCCGGATTTTGATTTGAATATCATGAAGCCCGGGCAGGACCTTACCGATGTGCTGACGGGTATTCTGGTAGGTATGCGAGACGTTCTTTCCAGAGCGCGTCCGGACATTGTGCTGGTTCACGGTGACACAGCCACTACTTTCGCGGCTTCCCTTGCTGCCTATTATCAACAGATTCCGGTAGCACATGTGGAGGCGGGATTGCGCACGGGCAACCTCTATTCGCCATGGCCGGAGGAGGCGAACCGTAAGCTGACAGGCGTTCTCACACGCCTCCATTTCGCGCCCACGCCTAAATCGGCTGAAAACCTCGTACGGGAAGGTGTTCCACCATCCCATATAGAGGTTACCGGAAACACGGTCATCGATGCGCTCCTGACAGTGGTTGCGCGCGTGGATGCTGATCACCAGTTGCGTTCGGGGTTTGAAGAGCGCTTCGATTTTCTGGACAGCAATAAGAAGCTGATTCTGGTTACTGGCCATCGACGAGAAAGCTTCGGCGGAGGGTTCGAGCGAATTTGCCAGGCACTTGCGAAAGTGGCGAAACGGTACCCGGACTGCCAGATCCTGTATCCGGTTCATTTGAATCCCAATGTTCAGGAGCCTGTGCGGCGGTTGCTTGGGGGCGTTGATAACATTCGGCTGATAGAGCCTCTGGACTATTTACCGTTTGTTTATTTAATGAATAGGTCTCACATAATTCTGACCGATTCAGGCGGTATACAGGAAGAGGCACCCTCTCTTGGCAAGCCGGTTCTGGTGATGCGCGAAACCACAGAGCGCCCTGAAGCGGTGGATGCCGGCACGGTTCGCCTGGTGGGTACTGATGTCGACTTGATCGTAAGTGAGGTTGAGCGCCTGCTAACCGACGAGGCGGCGTACAAGGAAATGGCTTTTGCACATAACCCATACGGGGATGGCAAGGCCTGTGAACGCATTGTTGAAGTCCTGTCACACAGGGAATGGTAGAGAGGTTAAGGATATGGCTGTTGGTACGATTTGCGTCGTAGGGCTTGGGTATATAGGCCTGCCTACGGCGGCCGTGTTTGCGTCCCGAAAGTTCAAGGTTTTTGGTCTGGATGTGAACAAGGAGGTAGTGGACTCAATTAATCGGGGCGAGGTTCACATTGTTGAGCCCGACCTCGACATGGTCGTCAATGCGGCAGTAATGCAGGGATACCTGCGCGCCACTTCTGAGGCGGAGCCGGCGGATGCGTTTTTGATTGCTGTGCCAACGCCCTTCAAGGGCGATCGTCACGACCCGGATCTCACCTACGTCGAAGCCGCAAGCAGAAAGATTGCGCCAGCTCTCAAGAAAGGGGACTTGGTAATTCTGGAATCGACGTCTCCTGTTGGAACCACTGAACAGGTTGCCGCCTGGCTTGCAGAGGAAAGGCCGGACCTTACGTTCCCCCAGCAAGTCGGTGAGAGTTCCGACATTCGCGTGGCCCATTGCCCTGAGCGTGTCTTGCCTGGGCAGATTTTGCGTGAGCTGGTGCAGAATGACCGGGTGATTGGTGGCATGACAACCCGGTGTGCCGCAGCAGCTGCCGATCTTTATAAAGTGTTTCTTAAAGGCGAGTGCGTGCTCACCACTGCGCGCACCGCTGAGTTGTGTAAGCTCACTGAAAACAGCTTCCGCGACGTCAATATTGCTTTCGCAAATGAGCTATCTGTTATTTGTGGTGCGTTGGACATCAACGTGTGGGAGCTGATTCGGCTGGCCAATCGCCATCCCCGGGTCAACATTCTTCAGCCCGGTCCGGGTGTTGGCGGGCACTGCATCGCAGTGGATCCCTGGTTTATTGTCAGTAGCGCGCCTGAAGAGAGCCGCCTGATTACGACAGCCCGTCATGTTAATGACGACAAGCCGCGATGGGTGATTGACCAGGTCAAAGCTTCGGTTGCTGATTATCTGCGTGACAATCCGGACAAGAGCATCCGTGATGTAACCGTGGCTTGTTACGGCCTGGCTTTTAAAGCCGATATTGATGATCTGCGTGAAAGCCCGGCCTTGAACATTGCCCGGGCTTTGCTCGCTGAGCATGGAGGCCCTGTTCAATTGGTGGAGCCAAATATACGGAGGCTTCCTGATTGGCTGGCCAGGGAAAAGCTGGTCACCGTCGATCACGCCCTGAAAGAGGCGGATATACACGTCCTTTTGGTTGATCACGCGGAGTTCAAACGGGTGAGGCCGCAACAGGGCATAATTGTGGATACCAGAGGTACCTGGTAAATCCGTTACCGGCTTGGAAGCCAAACTCGACAAGGATGTCAGAATGATCAATATTTCCCACCACGGCGCCACCTCCGGCGTAACCGGCTCGTGCCATGAATTGTCCCTGTCTCGGGGATCCCAAAAGAGTGGCATTCTCATCGACTGCGGCCTGTTCCAAGGCCAGGATGAAGGCCGCGGCGCTTCTGCGTCTGATCTCTCCATTGATTTTCCCATCGAACACATCCGGGCTTTAGTGGTCACCCATGTGCATATCGACCACGTCGGCCGCATTCCTTATTTGCTGGCGGCGGGGTTCGACGGCCCCATCATTTGTTCCGAACCCTCGGCCATTATGCTGCCGGAGATCCTGGAAGATGCCCTGAAGATCGGCTTCACCCGTGACCGGCAGTTGATTGAGCGGGTTCTGGGGCTGATTCGTTCTCGCTTGGTGCCGGTACCTTATGGCCAGTGGCACTCGGTGTTTGCTGAGGGTGATTGCTCGCTGTCGGTTCGGCTTCAAAGAGCTGGGCATATTCTGGGCTCTGCCTATGTGGAATGCGATGCCCGTGAAGGGGAGACTGAAGAACGGATCGTGTTCAGTGGCGATCTCGGGGCGCCTCATGCTCCATTGTTGCCGGCCCCCCAATCGCCTGAACGGGCGGACCGGCTGGTGATTGAGAGTACTTATGGGGATAAGGACCATGAGGACCGGGAAACGCGGCGTTACAGGTTGAAGGCGGTATTGGAGCACGCTCTTGAAGATGGTGGAACGGTATTGGTGCCTGCGTTCAGTATTGGCCGGACGCAGGAGCTGCTTTATGAGATTGAAAGTCTGATTCATGAGTTTGGCGGAGAGCTTTGGAATAATCCGGAAATAGTCGTGGATTCACCATTGGCAGCAGAGTTCACGCGGATATATCGGGATTTGAAACCCTATTGGGATGCCGAGGCCACTGAGTTGGTTAAGCAAGGGCGGCACCCGTTGTCGTTTGAACAACTGACGGTTATTAGTTCCCATGAAGAACATCTGAATGCTGTGGATTATTTGGCGCGGTCTCATCGCCCCTGTGTGGTTTTGGCCGGTTCCGGGATGTGTGCCGGCGGCCGCATCGTCAATTATCTCAAAGCAATGCTGGGTGATAAGCGAAATGATGTATTGTTTGTGGGATATCAGGCCGCGGGCACTCCCGGGCGTGATATCTTGAACTATGGCCCCAAAGGGGGCTGGGTTCAGTTTGATGGAAACCGATATGATATTCGGGCCCGGATTCATCAGGTAAGTGGGTATTCCGCCCATGCGGGGCAATCGGATTTACTTCGATTTGTTCAGGGTATTTCCCAAGCCCCGCAAGAAATTCGTATTGTTCACGGGGACGAAGACGCTAAACAGGCATTCAAAAAAGAGTTGGATAGACGTGGATTCCACAATGCTTTGATTCCCGTTGGTAGTTAAACCAATTCCAGGCTTCTCGGAATTAATAACTCTTAAATAAATAAGCTTTGCGGTACCCGATTTATTGATTTATTATTTTTTGGACTTTTAGTCAACTCCAATTAAGTTTTTAAAACCCCTATTTGAATAAGGTTTTAATTCCATGGCAAAGATTAACGACTATTACCAGAAAAAACAGCTTATGGAAAAGCTTGCTGCAGAGCTGGAACAGCTTGAAAAAGACCAGGCTCTAAAAGGTGAACTGGAGTTTGAAAACAAGGTTCGCGCCTTGATGAAGGAGTATGACAAGTCACCGAAGGATGTGCTTCAGATTCTTTCTGCTATTGATCCTTCCGTGTCTGGCGGCAAAGCTGATTCAACGGCTGGTAGCCGCCCGAAGCGCCCGATGAAGACTTACAAGAACCCGCACACCGGTGAAGTGGTCAAGACCCGCGGTGGCAATCACAAGACGCTGAACGAATGGCGTCAGAAGCATGGTAAGGAAGCTGTACAGAGCTGGCAGCAGGACTGATACCAGTCGGCCCTTCTTCTTTCCGGCGGAGGGCTGTTAACTCACCACCACTCGGTTTCGACCACCTTCTTTCGCCGCATATAGCGCCTCATCTGCCTTCTGCATCCACTGCATATAGTTCTCAGGCTCTTCCGTTAACTGGGCGATGCCAATGCTGACGGTATACCGGATCGGTGCCACGCTGGTTTCGACTACGCTCTGCTCTATGCTTTCTCGTATCCGTTCGCAGATGATGCGTGCGCCCTCGGCGTCCGTTTCCGGCAGTATGATGCCGAATTCCTCACCGCCGTAGCGCCCAGCGCTGTCGGATTGGCGGATAGCGTTGCGGGTGAGACTTGCGGTGTGTTTGATCACTTCGTCCCCTGCCAGATGGCCATGGGTGTCATTAACCGGCTTGAAGTGGTCAATATCAAACATCACCAGGCTGGTGGTGTGGCCGTAGCGGCGGAAGCGTTCGAATTCGGCGTCCACCAGGTTTTCCCAGGTGCCCCGGTTGAGCAGGCCGGTCAGGCGGTCTGTCATGCTCAGCTTGGCCAGTTGTTCGTTGGCTCGTTCCAAGGCCATTTTGCTGCTGGCAATGTCGGTCACGTCGTAAACCATCAGGCACACTTTGTTCACTTCCCCCGTGGTGCCGGAGAGTGGGCTGATGGTGAGATTCTGGAACATGTACTCTTCGGTGCCGGTGATGGGCCGGGTATTGCGGAACTGGAACAGGTAAGGGCGTTGCTCCCAGGAGGTAAAGGCTTTGGTGTTAAGCAAGGCCACGGCGTCTACTTTTCGGGTCAGCCAGGCTTGAGGGATATCCGGGAATACATCGAACAATACCTGACCCTGGATCCTGCTCGCGGTGATGCCGCTGTGGTTTTCCATGAATCCATTCCAGACTTCGACTTTGAAATCCAGGTCCAGGACTACCAGACCGACTTCCACGGATTCCAGCATGTCCATCAGCCAGTGAAAGGAGTTGGCTTCAGATTCTTCTATGGCCATGAGTCAGTCCACCAGATATTGCAGGCGATCTTCGAGAAAAGGCACTGAATCTTCGGTAAGAAGGATCAGCATGTCGCATTCGATGTCCCGGTCTTCCAGGGCGTAGCAGATTTCGATACACAGCAGCTGTTCTTCACGGGCGCTGTGATGTTCCAGCAACTCGGTAATTTGGCGGTGCTGCCCCAGCACCGTGGGGTGGCCAAGGCCGAGTTTCAGGTCGAGCTGGTCACCAATGCCTTTGAGGAAGGCTCCGAAGAGTATGCTGGACATATCCATCAGCACTTCTACGTTCACCGCTTCACCCTCAAGGGTGTCGTAGTGGAGCATTTCCGCCATTTCCCGAAAACTGGCGTCTGCGAACAGCAGAAGAGCTTCTCCGGCGATGCCGGCCCCGGTGAAGCCCTGGCACACGGCGGAATAGGTGTCGCTGTCGCTGACCGAGGAAATGGCCATGTGCAGTTCGGAGTTGGCCAGGAAGGCGACCTTGGGAATCGGCTGTTTGACGAAGACACGTAACAACCGGGCCAGCAGGTCGGAGGACCGGCCCATGGCGACGTTGGAAATTTCCTGCAGGTAGTCGTTCAGGGAAACGGAGATTTCCGGAGCGGCACTGCCTGTGCTCTTCAGGCTGCTGTCTTGTAGCGCCGAATCTTCGAGTTCTCCGGGGCGGTACACTCCGTATTCCACCAGTAGGTCAAGTACGGTGCAGGTTTCTGTCGGCTTTTTGATGAAGTCGAGGGCGCCAAGCTTCTTGACCCGGTCCCTGGCTTCGGGCTGGATATCGCCGGAAACGACGATGGTCATGACCGGCAAATCTTCCTTGCGAACCTGTTCCAGCACCTGATAGCCATCCATCTCTGGCATGTTCAGATCCAGGAACAGCAGCTCTGCCTCTCCCCCGCGCAACTTTTCCAGCGCTTCCACACCGTCCTTTGCGAAACTGACGTCTCCGCGCAATCCCTCCGGCAGCGCCCGGGCCATTTGCTTTCTGGCAAGGGCTGAATCGTCGCAGATCAGTATCCGGGTGGTCATTGATGGGGCCGTAGAGGGTTGGTCATAAGGTGCGAAAGTATACCAGTAGTATTTGTTATGTACACGTTTGCTACAGCATTCGTAACAATGGGTAAGGCGTTGTAAGTATTTTAAGCCAAAGGTTTTGTGACTGTATTCAAAGTTGGTTGAGTATTACTGAATTGTAAACGGTGATTGTGACTCTGCTCACTCTATTGGCCGATCTGCCTTGGTTATAGTGTGTGTGCGGCAAATAAAAAATAATGTAAAACCCTGCCGCCTGTGAGCACCGGAAAACCAAAAACAAACCGGGCTGCAGTGGAGTCGGGCGTCGGAAACTGACTCTAAATAACTAATTCAGAGACGCAAAATATGAGACAGCAGGCGTATGGATACGCTGCCGTCACCCTGTTCTGCCTGGGTATTGCGCCCGTTGCCCAGGCCGAGCTGAAGCCCATTTCAGAGGAAACAATGGGTGAGGTGACCGGGCAGGCTTTTATGCAGATTGAAAACATCCAGGATATACCGGGTAATCCGCATGAGTTCACGCGCATGACGCTGACCATGGATGTGGAAACCCGGATGAACGTGGATGACGTGCAAGCCGGCGAACTTGATGGCGGCGTGGACTTTGCCGCGCAGCATGTGGCGCTTGGCCATATTGCCCGTAATGACGGTCAGCAGTTCAATGGCCGCACCTACAGTGCCGGAGATACCGTTCATTTCGAGGCGTTCAAACCCTACATCGAGCTGGCGGAAGACCCTGCCGAGGGTAAGCTTTCCGGCTTTCGTATGGGGTTTGGACAGGCGAGAGGGTCGGTTTCTTCGCTGACTAGCAGTTTCAGTGGCGATATCGGCCTGAAGTTGGTTGATGGATCCGGGCAGGAATTCGACGCGACGCTTTTTGATGAGAACACCCAGGCTACCAATTACCGGGCCAGTCATATCGGTATTGATGATGGAACGGCGGACTGTGCCTCGGGCACCCATTGCGCACCCTTGACCCACCTGCAGTCGCTGTACGTCGGCGAAGAGGGCGCTGATGGCGTGACCGATTTCACGAACGACTTCTTCATTGGCTTCCAGCGCGAGGGTTTGGAATGGCAGAGCCCGGACGGTACCAATGTCATCAATGCTGGCAAAGGTGTTTTTATCAATCTGCCTACAAGCATGAAAGTGGACATGAGCCAATTGATCAGCCAGGGCGTGGACCGGTTGCAGACCCATCGGGACGATATGGGTACCCAATTGTTTTAAATGCTAAACTCCTGCCAGTGTTTAACCCATTCGGCAGGAGCTCAGTCCCTTGATCCGCTCGTTTTACTGGCACGATTACGAAACCTTCGGCGTAGACCCGGTTCACGACAGGCCTTCCCAGTTTGCCGGCGTGCGGACGGATGCGGATCTCAACATCATCGAAGATCCGCTGGTGATTTACTGCAAGCCAGCGGACGATTACCTGCCATCGCCCGAAGCCTGTCTGATTACCGGGATCACCCCGCAAAAGGCCCTGGAAGATGGCTTTCCCGAGGCAGAGTTCATCGCCCAGATTAATGAAGCCTTCAGCCAGCCAGGCACGTGCGTGGTGGGCTACAACAGCCTGCGCTTTGACGACGAAGTGACCCGGCACACCCTGTACCGCAACCTGCGCGATCCCTACGCACGAGAATGGCAGAACGGCAATTCCCGCTGGGATATCATCGATATGGTACGCCTGACCTATGCCCTGCGACCCGAAGGTATCAACTGGCCCCGCAAGGAAGATGGCAGCCCCAGTTTCAAACTGGAGGAGCTGACCGTTGCCAACGGCATCGCCCACGAAGCGGCCCACGATGCCATGTCGGATGTTGAAGCGACCATTGCAATGGCCAAGCTGATCAAGGAGAAACAGCCGAAGCTCTTCGATTTTGTTCTGCAGAACAAAGACAAACACTCGGCTCGGGCGATGTTGGACACGGCTGCCATGAAGCCGGTGTTCCATATATCCGCCAAGTACCCGGCCAGCCGTGGGTGCTGTGCACTGGTTGCTCCGGTGGCCGAGCATCCATCCAACAAGAACCTGGTGATTGTTTACGACCTGCGCGAAGACCCCACCGAGCTGATCAACGCCAGCGCTGAGCAGATTCGTGAGCGTGTGTTTACTTCCCAGGCGGAACTGGGAGAGGGCGTCAGTCGCTTTCCGCTCAAAGGCGTGCAATTGAACAAGTGCCCGGTGCTGGCGCCGGCGAATATGCTATCCACCCTCTCTCCGGAGCGCCTCGAAGAATTGGCCCTGGACGGGGATACGCTGCGAGCCAACCTGGCCATGCTGCGCAAGGCGCCGGATTTGCCCTCCAGAATTGCCGAGGCCTTCGACCAGCCCCACGAAAGCGACCTGACAGACCCGGATGAACAGCTCTATGCAGGTGGCTTTATCAGCAAAGCCGATCGAGAGAAGCTGAACTGGGTGCTGGAACAGCCGGTTGAGACGCTTGGCGAGCTGGAGGTGACCTTTGAAGACGATCGCCTGCAGGAGCTGCTCTTTCGTTATCGGGCGCGGAATTACCCAGGTAGCCTGGTGGGCGAAGAGATGGAAAGGTGGGAGGAGTTTCGCAGCCAGAGATTAATGCACCCGAAGAAGGGTTGGCGGTCTCTGGAGGCTTTTGCCCAGGAACTACAGCGTCTGGCTGCAGACCCGGAACTCACGCCGCAAAAGCGGCATATCCTTGAGGATCTTCATTTGTATGGGGAGTCTTTAATCCCCTACATCTGAGGATCGGAGTGCGGAAGCGAGGTCAGATGATACTCTGCATCTGACCTCGGGTTTCTGTTCACCGCCGCTTCAGGAAATAGACGCTCAGATTCTGCCCCATCAGACTCTGCACTTCACTGCCGAGGGCTTCTGCCTGGATCTGCTTCTGAACCGGTGCGGTAGCGAGGCTGTGGCCATCCACATCCCGCGCTTTCACAAGCTTCCACTCCACCTCGTTACTCGCCATGGCCATCAGCTCTTTCAGTTGGGCTGTGTCCTGCGGCCGGAACCATCGGTCCCTGCAGCCCCCGAGGCTGTAAAAATCAGCGTCGGCGGTCAGTTCCTGCCAGGCGGCATCGTTGCGATTGGCAAGAACCATCCGTCGGAGTTGGCGCAATGTCTGTCGCGTGGGTTGTAGCTTGTGCTCACTGACCAGTTTACGAATCTGTTTGTCACCAGCCGTTTGTTCCGCAATGGCAGTGTGCATGTGCACCACTGCACCAGAACCAGTGGCTTGGTTAATCAGGGCGGCAAGCGAAAGGGTGTTCATGGCCGGTGAGGGCAGGCGACCAACTTCAATCCAGTGCACCTGGTGGCCATCCGCCACAAAACGCTGGGCGATGGACCAGGGCCAGAACACGATGTTGTCCATACCCATCTCGTTGGCCATGCGTGTGGCTTTGGCGATGTTGGCCAGAGATTCATCCACCGCGATCACTTCCACATCGTCCAGATAGCCGGCCAGTTCCATCGCCCGCTGGCCAGACTGCGCACCGCACACCATGATCCGAAGGGTGGCCGGGAGATTGTCCGTGTCCAGCCCCAGTTCAGTGGCCATCAGGGTTTTCAGGCTGCTTTCGGTACGATAGGCCAACCGGGACCAGGACGGCCATGCTTGGGGAACATCGGTCTTCTCCAGGCAAAGCTCCTCGGCCTTCTCATCGAAATTCTGCTTGATGGCTTCGTCTTCGGCCCGATCGTAATAGCTGGCGGCCAGGACTGACTGTAATGCCAGGGGCCAATCCACTAGGTTCCATTGGCCAAGTTGTACCGCGAAGGGCTGATGGAAGAGGGCACCATACATGGCGCTGATCATCAGTGATCCGATGAGTCCATCCTGTTCCTCGCCAAGGGCAAACTGGGCCTGGATGCTGTCGTTGATTGCTGAGACCAGTCGTTCTTCGTCATCTTCCGCAGCGAGGGCATAGCCGGTTCTGTCGGCGTACTGAGCGATGGCCAGCGTCAGGCGCTGCAGCTCGTCCCGAAGTTCAACGGTTTGCGCTACTTCGGCAATGATCGCCCGACGAAGCATTGTCACCAGTTCTTCCACGGCCGGATTTGGCATCAGAGTTTTCTGGAGGGCAAGGATCAGCAGTTCATCTTCGCTGGCCGCATCCAGGAAAATCTGTGCATCCGGGTTATCCAGATCGTACTGTTGATAAATAATCGCGCCGACAAACCGACCCAATTCCTGGTGCGGCAAACCATCCCTCTGAAGCAAGGCGATCGCATCACGGGCCAGTGCGGAATCGGCTTTGCTCACTTCCAGGTGTTGGGCGCAAGCGAGCATCCCGCTGTATACGGAATCCCATTCAGCGCCGGTTTCCAGAAGCTTGCGATAATGCAAATAAGCCACATCAAACTGCCCCTGCAGTCGCTTGGAATGGGCAACGCCACAGAAAGCGGCGGCAGATTGCCGGTCACACTCCAGGGCCTGCAGGAAATACTGCTCTGCAAGCGCCGGCCGCTCGGTTTTCAGGGCCCAGTAACCCAGGTTGCGATACTGCTGCACTTGCCCCGGCTGATGATTCAGGCTCGCGTTAAACAGGGTGTGTGCCTTCTCAAGCTGCCCGTCGTCCATCTCCACACGGCCAAGCAGGCCCAGCCCACCGGCATGCTCCGGCTCCAGAGCCAGCGCCTCGTTCAGATAGCCCCGACATTCCTGCCGGGCCTTCAGCCGCTGGATATGGCTGAGGCCGTTGCTGTTGGACTCCCCATAGGCAAGGTTGGCCTGCAGAAGCAGGCGGGCAACCTGGGCCTGTTGGGATTGGGATATCTGTACTTGATGCTTGGCTTGCATGGGACACCTCTTGGATACAGCCGCAATGGGATGCGGCAAAGGTCTGCAGTTTTTGACGGTTTGCCGTGCGTTGAGAGAGGTGTTGCGAAAGGTGTGCCAGTTTGAGGAAGCAAGGCATCTAATGAAGAATGCGATTTTTATCCAAAAAAAGAGGGCCCGGTTTGCACCGAGCCCTCTTGGGTTTGCTCTTTAGGTTTAACCCTGCAGCAGCTGTAGAACCTGCTGCGGTCTTGCGTTGGCCTGGGCCAGAACAGAGAGGCCGGCCTGCTGCAGGACCTGGGTTCGGGCAAGTTCGGCGGATTCTGCGGCGAAGTCAGCATCGCGAATACGGCTGTTGGAGGCCGACAGGTTCTCCGACGTAGTGGCAAGGTTCGCGATGGTTGATTCGAAGCGGTTCTGTACGGCGCCTAGTTCTGCTCGATAACCGTTGATGGTGTCAATTGCGTAATCAATTGAAATCATTGCTAAATCCGCGCCATCTCGGCTCGAAATGTCGACGCCGGTAACGGCGTAGGTGTCGTCAGCAATTGTGGCGTTGACAGCCTGGTTGTAATCGTCGACACCGCCGAAGATGCCATCTCCATCGATATCTGCATCAATAGTGATGTCGAAGGCTTCACCGAACTGCGATGAAAAAATAATCTCATCGTTATCGGAATTCAGGTTTGCGCGGATGCCTGTTTGGGTGCTTTGAGCATTTATCTGGCTAACAATGTCGCTCAACGATCCCATGCCTTCGAAAGTAAACACATCTCCGTTGATATCGACTTCGAAGTTGTAGGTGTCGCCATTCGCGAATGATTGAGCAAGCGTCAGATCTTCAGCGCCGTCGATGCTGGTTAGTGCTCCACCGATGGAATTATTGGGCGTTCCAGTGCCATCCTCAATGCTAATCGTACCGGGATCGACGTCATCTGCAGGAGTTGCAGCACCTCCGTTAGTGATGGTGAGTGTCCCGCCCGCGTTCGCTACGGTCAGATCTGGATCTTCATTTGCTTGAAGCTGAGCTTGCAGTTCCGCAGCGACATCATCGAAGTCGGAGCCTGCAGTGATCGGATAATCAACGCCGCCGAAGGTAATAGTACCGCCGTTCGTAAAGTCCAGGCCTGATACGTCGATCGTATCCGTTCCGCCTGCACCGGCAATGTTGGTCCCACCGCCAGTGTTGTCAGCAGTGGTGCCTGCAACACCGCTTGCGTCTGAAATGCTAAACGATGTCACCGGGAAATCCGTCGACGTTGGATTAGTAATGGTGAGGGTGTTGCCATCGACTGTGACTGTCACTTCCGCCAGGTCTCCGCCGCCGTTCTGAATCTCTGTTTGCAGCGCGGTGGCGAGGGCATCGGCATCAGCATAGGAAGCGGCAGCGATGCTCACATCTTCACCACCAATTGTGCCAGTGATTGTGAGATCCGTTGTGAAATCCAGGGTCGACACATTCAGATCAGTTGTTGCAGCTTCTCCCGGCCCAATGACATCGGTCGACAATCCAGCGGTCTCTTTCAGCACCGAGCCAATCTGGCTGCCGCGAGAGTCAAGACCGCTAATTGCGATGGTTTCCCCCGTATTGGCACCCACCTGGAAAGTTTGGGTGTCGAAGGTGCCGTCGAGAACTTTCAGACCGTTAAAAGAGGTTTGAGCAGCAATTCGATTGATTTCCTCGATGCGCTGCTGAACTTCCTGGTTCAGCGCCTGACGATCCGAAGGACTGTTGGTAGCGTTGGCAGACTGAACCGCCAGCTCACGGATACGCTGCAGGTTGTTGGTAATTTCATCCATAGCCCCCTCGGCAGTCTGAGCCAGAGAGATGCCGTCGTTGGCATTTCGCTGGGCCTGGTTGAGGCCTGCGATCTGTGACTGGAAGCGCTCAGAGATTGCCAAACCGGCAGCATCATCTTTTGCAGAGTTGATGCGCAGGCCGGAAGACAAACGCTCAAGAGCCACATTTGCCTGGCCCTGCGAAGCATTGAGGTTTCTTTGAGCGTTCAGCGAAGCGATGTTGGTGTTAATGACCTGAGGCATATCAATTCTCCCTGCTCAGAGGTGCCGAAAGCCAGGTGCCCGATCACGAAAGAGGGGAACCGTTCCCGGCGAAATTCGTTTAATTGCCGTTTTGCAGGGTTGAAAGCGAATCGCGTGCCAATATCTAAATTTGATCCCTATCCTTCTGTTTATTATGATAAAAAATGTTCAGGTTGGCTGAGGTGTTCTGGCTGTGCGCCAATCTGCTGCCGCTGACGAAGGCACTAAATTGCCGGTTTTACATTTGTTAACAAAAACAGTGGATTTTTTTCTAAAGCAACGAGTTTCGGCGCCGTTAAGTGGAGTAACAGGGCGGCGCTCCCAAACTGAAAAACGGGCGCCAGACCTTTTCCATGAAATAACGACATCAGTCGAAGGAGAAGCATAATGGCTCTCGGTATCAACACTAACGTTGCATCGCTCTCAGCCCAGAATCAGTTGGGCCAGTCTCAGAATCTTTCCAATCAGGCTCTGGAGCGTCTTTCGTCCGGTCTGCGCATCAACTCTGCAAAAGACGATGCAGCGGGCCTCGCGATTTCCACGCGGTTCCAGTCCCAGATTTCTGGCCTGAACGTGGCTACTCGTAATGCCAACGATGGTATCTCTCTGGCCCAGACCGCTGAAGGCGCACTGGACGAGATTACCAACAACCTGCAGCGTATCCGTGAGCTGGCCGTTCAGTCTGCCAACGCTACCAACAGCGACTCGGACCGTGAGGCGCTGAACCAGGAAGTTGATCAGCGTATTGCAGAAGTAAACCGTATCGCGAGCCAGACCTCGTTCAACGGTCTGAAGGTTCTTGATGGTACTTTCGGCACCCAGGCGTTCCAGGTAGGCGCGAACGCTGGTGAGACCATCTCCGTAGCTGGTCTGGATTCACGTGGAAGCCAGTTGGGCGCAACTATCTCTCAGACTTCCGGCCTCGCAGCTACCTCTCTTGGTGCCGGTGACGCTGGGGAAACTTCTCTGGATGTTTCTGGCCTCGATTTCTCTGGCGACATCACTGTTTCTTCAACAATCGGTGGCGAGACTATTGATGTTGCTGCTGCGACCTATGCTGATGCTGATGCACTTGCGCAAGCTATCCAAGGCGAGATTGATTCCAACGGTAACCTTGCTGATGTGACTGTAGCTGCCTCAGATGATGGCAACTCCATCGTGTTCAGTAATGCCAGCACTACTGACATCGCTGCAACGATTGATATTTCTGACGCATCTGGTACCCAAGTCAGTGTTACTGGGGCTGATGTCTCCACGACTGATGGCTCAACCACGGCGACCCAGGTTACTCTTTTTGATCCGAGTACTTTGGACTTGGACTCTGGCGTTACCGGCTCTTTTGACGTTACAGATGACTCATCCAACACCACCACTGTAAGCTTTTCTCTGGCAGCGGGCACCGGTAATACACTGGCGGATCTCACTTCTGCTGTCCAGGCCGGCTTGACTGCTGCTGGTTTCACAGCAGGCACTGATTTGGGTGCGGTTGACGATGGCAGTGTGGTCCAAATAGAGAGCGACTCAGCAGTCACTTACGATATAGCAAACATCACAGCCAGCGATGGCGGAACGCCAAATGCGTCTACAGGCGGCTCTGTTTCCACTCTGACCGCAGCTGAAGAGCAGACGGTAGCTTCTCGTTTCGAAGCCGGTGAAACAACTTCCTTCTCCCTGAACGTTGCAGGCGAAGCAATCGAAGTGACCGACGCGAGCAACCTGCAGGATGTTGTGGCTCAGATCAATGGCGCAACCAAGGACACCGGTGTGTCTGCGTTCCTGAGCTCTTCCGGTGACGACATCGTATTCGCGTCCGCGAAGGGTGAGAACTTCACAGCGTCTATCACTACCGACGTAGATGGTGATGGCACTAACGAAGTGGACCTGACTGTCGATTCCTCAACGGATCCGAACTCCAACGTTTCGGTTAATGGACTGGATATCAGCACTCGTGCTGGCTCCGACCAGGCGCTGGTAGCCGTTGACTTCGCAATCGACCAGGTCAACCAGTTCCGGTCAGACCTCGGTGCGGTTCAGAACCGTTTCGAGTCAACCATCGCCAACCTGAGCACGTCTGTTGAGAACTTGAGTGCTTCCAATAGCCGTATCCTGGACGCGGACTTCGCAGCAGAAACCGCGAAGCTATCCAAGGCCCAGGTGCTGCAGCAGGCCGGTATCTCCGTCCTGGCTCAGGCGAACGCCCGTCCGCAGCAGGTCCTGTCCCTCCTGCAGTAAGGGGCAAGCGGTAACAACCGGAACCTTCGGGTTCCGGTTTTACTCCGTCTAAGGGTAGCGAGGTAAAGCTATGAATGACGTTAACCTGAACAGCCCGGATCTGAAGCTGGTTCGCACCAGTGATCAAACACCGGCTCGGGCAATTTCGTCATCTCAGGCCGAAGGCAGGAATGCCTCCGACCTTGCTGGTTCGTCTGCCGCAGTTACTCAGACTCAGAACCCTCAAGTGACTTCAGAGCTGTCTAAAGCTGAAAAGCTGCAGGCGAAAACTGAAGCCACTCGGGATGAGCTGGATGATGCGGTTAGCCAGCTGAACGATTTTGTTCAGAATGTGCAAAGGGATCTACAGTTTGAAGTGGATAGTGACTTGGGTCAGACGATCGTGAAGGTTGTTGATCAGTCGACAAAAGAAGTTATCCGCCAGATTCCCGATGAGCTAGCATTGAGGTTGGCAGAGAACTTGCAGCAGGATGAGCCGCTGACGTTGTTTAATATTAAGGTTTAAACAGTCAAAGCTGTTGCACTTAGTTAAACGACGGTATTTCAGCACCGCCGCACCTGAGAGGGTCCGGCGGTGTTCTGCGTTTTGGTCGTAGGTTTGAGTATTGATCGGGCAGAGCGCTTTCGGGCTCAGAGTCGGTAGTCTTTGTTACAGCCTGTTACAAATCGGCGTGAAGAAAAGGCAAAGTTTTGCCGCTTTTTGCCGATAAACTGAACAATGAAGAGATTCGCCCCCTTGAGGAGGCACTTTAATGGCAAGCATATCATCGTTAGGTATTGGCTCCGGTGTTCTGACCTCCGATCTGGTTGATCAGTTGGTTGCGGCGGAGCGCGCGCCCACTGAAGAGCGATTAACGCAGAAAACCGAGCAGACGCAGTCGCTGATCTCGGCTTACGGCAAGCTCAGGAGTGCGATTACCGAACTTCGACTCCCAATGCGCCAGCTGAGTGCCCCGGATAACCTCAAAGCGTTTTCGGCAAGTTCGTCGAACGAAGAGATTTCCGTGTCGGTCGACAGCACGAAAGCTAGCCGAGGCACTTACAGTGTGGAAGTTACCAGCCTGGCTGGAGCTCAGGCGCTAGCCTCCCGCGACGTATTTGCTGATCGTGATGCCACCAGCGTTGGCCAGGGCAGGCTTACCCTGAACGTCGGTGACAAGACAACAAGCATCACGATTGATAGTAGTAACGACACTCTTCAGGGGTTGGCTAACGCAATCAACGACTCCGACGCCGGTGTTTCCGCTGGCGTTATCGATACCGGTGACGGCTTTCAGTTGGTGCTTTCGGCCGATGAGACCGGCACCGCCAATGCCGTCAGTATTGCTGTCGCTGACGATAGTGTTGGAACTGGCACCGATAACCAGGGTTTGTCCCGGTTTGCCTTTAACTCCGGAATGGATGCTGATTCTGGGCTTCGCGAAACCATTGCAGCAACCGATGCGGTGATGGAAATCAACGGGGTCGAGATCACTCGCGCCACAAACAGTTTTGAGAACGTCATCGACGGGCTGACATTTGACCTCACGGCCACTGGATCCTCTGTGATCAAGGTGCAGCAGGACTTGGGGGCCGTGACGGATCGGGTCCAAGGGTTCGTAGACAAATTCAACGCACTTCAGTCAACAATCGACAGCCTCGCTGGCTTCAATGCGGAGGCGGGCGTTGGCAGTCTGCTAACGGGCGATAGCACGGTTCGTTCCATTCAGAACCAGTTGCGCCAAGTTCTCACCCGTGTTGTTCCCGGCTTGGAAAACTCTGCGGTTCGGAGTTTGGCTGATGTAGGAATAACGACAAACTTCGAAACAGGTGGTCTGGAATTTGATAGAGCCAGGTTTGAAGAACAGCTCAAGGCCAACCCGGATGACGTGACCGCCTTATTTGCTGAACAAGGGCGGACAACTGACAGTCAGGTTGAGTTTGTGCGCAGCGGACTTAACACAGAGCCTGGCAAGTACGATATTAACATCACCCGGGCCGCTACTCAGGGCACGTTGGTTGCCGGGAGTGCGTTGGCAGATGGAATTGTTATTGACGATTCCAACGATGAACTGACGTTCAAGGTAAACGGGGAGACGTCGGTAAGTGTTCAACTGACGCAACAGACTTATGGGTCTGCTCAAGAGCTGGTTGATGAAATCCAATCCCAGCTAAACAGCAATAACGCACTTAATGCAGCTGGCACGTCGGTGCAGGTCGAGCTGGACGGCAGCGGCAATTTACGCTTTACGTCTGCTGACTATGGCGACGAGTCGGCCGTTTCTCTGGAGTCTGCAGAGAATTCAGCGGTTTTCGGCCTTGATTCAGCAACCGAAACTGCCGGCCTTGATGTCGCTGGCACAATAGGCGGGCGCGCTGCAGAAGGAGACGGTCAGGTTCTGTTTCTCGGAAATGGGAACGGTGGAGCCTCTGGCCTCCAGGTGAGAATTTTAGGTGATGAAACTGGTGCCCGAGGCTCTATCACTTTTGTTGAGGGCGTGGCTGAACGCACAGTCGATCTGGTCTCCAGTTTCGTTGGCGCGGATGGTGCTATTGAGTCACGGACTGAAAGTCTTAATCGGGACCTGGAACAGATCCAGGCGAGTCAAGCACGACTTGAAGAGCGCATAGCGGCCTATAGGGAGAGGTTGGTGAGCCAGTTCACCGCAGCTGATTCCCTGATTTCGCAGCTCAACAGTACTCAGGATTATGTGAGTCAGCAGCTTGCTGCGCTGGCTCCTCAAAACAACCGGGACAACTGATTAGTTTAGATCGGTTAGGAACTCAAGAGGTCTTTTATGAACGGCTTGCAGGCATACCAGCGTGTTAACAACCAAACAAGCACAATTGATGCAGATCCTCATCGATTGATTCAGCTGCTATACAATGGTGCTATTGAACGCATCAATATGGCAAAGGCCCGTATGCAGGCTAAAGACGCCGCGGGCAAGGGGCAGTTGATCGGGAAAGCCATTGATATTATCGGTGGTCTCCGCAGCTTTCTCGATTTTGAAAAGGGTGGGGAGTTGGCGCCCAGACTTGAAGCCCTTTATGACTACATGGAGCGGACCTTGCTTCAAGCTAGCGCGAAAAATGATGTAGAAAAGCTTGACGAGGTTTTATCTCTCCTTCACTCCATCAAAGAAGGCTGGGATGGAATTCGTGAAGAAGCTGTTGGGCAACAGCGCGCCGGCTGAGTTCGCGAATCCCTCGCTGGAAGCATGGATCAGATGAGCCCAATCATCTGATCCATGCTTCGACCCCTGCCTAATACCCCGGCCCAATAGCCATTCCCCCCGCTCTCCCGTACAATACTGCCCTTATTTTCAACACATCCATTCTGTTCAGTGTGGAGCAAGGGCATGTCTGATATCAAAAAGGTGGTGCTGGCCTATTCCGGTGGCCTGGATACTTCCGTCATCGTTCGGTGGTTGCAGGATACCTATAACTGTGAGGTGGTAACGTTTACCGCCGACATTGGCCAGGGCGAGGAAGTTGAGCCGGCGCGGGCGAAAGCCGAGGCGTTGGGTGTTAAGGAAATCTACATCGAGGACCTGCGCGAGGAGTTTGTGCGCGATTACGTGTTCCCGATGTTCCGCGCGAACACCATCTACGAAGGTGAGTACCTGTTGGGTACGTCCATTGCCCGTCCTCTGAT